>Ga0078894_10003873_pt1 | contig 11397 bp, 13 predicted proteins | sample LauGreSu1BDMLBSD_2_FD_67506 | JGI IMG/M metagenome (GOLD analysis project Ga0078894, IMG submission 67506) | Freshwater lake microbial communities from Lake Michigan, USA - Su13.BD.MLB.SD (version 4) (version 4) | ecosystem: Environmental > Aquatic > Freshwater > Lake | place: Lake Michigan... | reverse complement strand
TGGCAAAAAATATGTCATTTTGTTTGCGCTGGGGTAATTCTTGTGGCATTCCTTTTGATAAGAATAAGTTTTGCGATGAGCATAGAGAATGGGCTTATCTTAGAGACTACTTGGATGACAGACCACAGCAGCCTTGGACAGTATTTACAATTACTAATATATCTAATGCGCGCACAATTGGTAATAAAAAGAGACAAGAAAAGAGTAAAAATACAAAGACTAAGACTCTTAAACTCAAATTATAAATAGGATATTTTACACCTTTTTACATTTCAAACGTTGAATAAAAAAGAGGTTTCCCTCATTTTTATTTTAATTTTTAATTAATTGGTTTACATATCCCAATCAATAATCCACATTGTGCTACGAGAAATATCTCTCCAACCTCTTTGTTTCTCAATTTCTGCGTCAATTAAATTCTTAGGACATCGCTTTAAATACCACTTAGCACGAGTTCCAGCCTTAATAATGACGTTCGGTTTTTCTTCCATTTTATACGCAATTTCTAATATTCTCTCAAGAGTTAGATTCTTATCTAAGCCACTCTTGCCTACACAACCTTCATCGTTTTCTGGGCGAAGGTTAGATTCGTGATATCCTAAATCCGCTCCAATACGTTTTTCCAACAGAGTAATGTGTTCCATTTTATTATATTTCAATTTATAACTTAAAATTGACATGTAAAAAATTGTTCAATTTTTTTAAAATATTGCTATTTTTTACGTTAACTAAAATTTTATAATAGGTGTTTGAAATGTTAAATGGTGTAGAAAAAATTATATATAATTAAAAAAAAAAATTGAAATAAGTTGGATACTTATTTTGTAAATTAAATTAAATTAATACACACTAATCAAAATATAAAATGTTTGGAATGAATTTTACTGAATCTTTATTTGTCATTGCTTCAATGGCTTCTTTTACAATTATGTTTAAATGTTACGAAAATATTACAAATAAAATAATTGAAAATTTTAAAAAACAGCATGATGAAAATGTTAGTTTAAAAAAAAGAATTACTCAATTAGAAGAAGAAAACAAAAATTTGAGTGAAGAATTTTACTATACAGAAAGTGTCAAGCCATTTGATGAAAACAATTCAAGTATCAATAATGATAGTGATAAAGAAAATAATATTGACAATAAGGATTATGATAATATAATTAGAAAACTAATGAAAGTGAATGAAAAGCTACAACTAAAATGTGATATGTTAGAGCAAGAATTACTTAAAACACGTGAAAAATACCTAGAAAAATCAAACGAAGGATATATGTATAAATTTTAAAAAACTTTAAAATATATAAAAAATAAATAAAACCAAATAAAACCAATAAAACCAATAAAATAAATAAAACCAATAAAACCAATAAAAATCAAATTACATGTTTTTTCTTGTTTTTTTATGTGCGCGTAGTGCCCTTTTTTTAGTGCCTTTTTTTCCGCGATTTATAAACGCACGAATACTTTCTTTTTGTGCCAATATCATATCAACAATATTTTGAAAATAAGAACGGAATTGTGGTCTCATTCTTTTGAGGTCATCTACACAAATCCAACGTATTTCTGCCTTTTCGAATATTTTTGTGCTTTTAATTATTTTCGCATCTAAACGTTTTTGTAAAAAACGCTGGTTATTATTATAATAAAATGGTAACAATTCGTCATATTTAAAAGGGAAAATATGCATACGATAAGTTTTATGTCCATCCGTTTTATAATCTATGTTATAAGTTCCATGTTTGCGTAATAATTTTCTAATATCAGCGTCATTACCTAAAAATCCTGTTAATTCTTCACCTGCCTCTCTTATAGCTGTCTCAAAAAATGACTCACTATTATCAGTTCCTCCACCAAAATCTGAAAACCCTGGAGCAGAGTCTTCATATTGGTTTTCTTTACCAAATAAAAAGTAAAGTTTATCATTATGAATAGTTGTTGGTAATATGCCTGCTCCCATTATATTAAATAAAAATATTATTTATTTATATGAAGAAAATAACTAAAAAACATTATAAAAGAAAAAACCGACATAATAAAACATTTAAGCGTGGTCATATAATACCATCTTCTACACCATTAAAAATCCGTAATTTAAGTAACAGAATAGCTGGTAAAATATCACCAGTAATGTTTTACAATAAAAGTGCGAAAAAGAGTTCTTATTCACCAACTATTAATAAACAATTGGTGACTTTAAAATCTATACAGAGAGAAAGGTTGATTAATTGTAATATAGAAAAAGCATTTCAAATAAAAGAACCACTTCAAATTGGAATACCAAAAAATAATAAATGTGTAAATTATTACGAGCCTGAGGCGAAAAAATTCCTACTTCATAATTTAGCAGCGGATAAGCATATAGATCCAAAAAAAATAGTCCCTCCTATACAATCGCATGCTAATTGCTGGTTCAATGCAATGTTTGTTACATTTTTTGTCAGCGATAAAGGTCGCAAGTTTTTTCATTTTTTACGTCAGCTTATGATAGAAGGAAAGCAAAAAAATGGCGCAGTTATACCAGAAAAAATCCGCGATGCTTTTGCGCTACTGAATTTCAGTGTAGATGCCTGCCTTACTGGAAACGAATTTGCGTATGTATTAGACACCAATAGTATCATACATCAATTATATAAGAGTATTCCAGTTTCATATAAGCAAAATTATCCAATTATAGTAGATGTGGACGCACCAGGTAATCCATTATTATACTATATGAGCATCATCAATTATTTAAATGATAGTTCCATTATTCTACTATTTGTTAGAAACGCTGATTTAAAATGGAAAGACAAAATAGCCGATGCTGTTCAAAAAATGTCCCATTTACCTCACATAATTGTTTTAGAAGTATATGACGAAATGGCAAGCGAATTTAATAAAAAACCAGTAATATTTGATGTAAATGAAGCCAAATATAAAATCGATAGCGCAGTTATAAGAGATGTATCAAAACAGCATTTTTGTGCGACCATTACATGCGAAGGTGAAGAAATGGGATATGATGGTATGAGCTTTCATCGTTTGGTACCTTTAAGTTGGAAACATAAAATGAACAGTGATTATAACTGGCAATTTGAAGGAACAAAAGAGCATGATGGAAGACCGTTGGAATGGAATTTTACAAAATGCTATCAGTTACTGATGTATTATCGTATTGATTAAAATAAAAATATTAATAAAATATAAAAAATATAAAAAAATAGTAAATTAGTGATAATTAATAATACTTTCCACAATTTTCTCTCCACCAGCAAAAGATGGTTCTATTCCAAAAGAGAAATCATTAGTATTGGTTAATTTACTACTTATTTTCAATACACCGTAAATATTATTTTCATAATTACTTGCATATGAATATATCATATTATTCCATTCACGAATGACATTATGATATTGCTTATATTCTAAATTATCTGGATAATAAATATCTAATAACACCAATTTTGAATTAGGCATTTTTGTTTGAATACTATTTACAAGAGTTTTATAAGAAGAAAACATCGGTTTTAACACACTAGTATCCTCGCTACTATTCTCTTGATCTACATAATAAGTTAATATATCATTTCCACCAGCAGAGAGAAAAATAGTGCTATATTTTCCATTTAAATCATATGGTATATCATCTATTTGGTTGTATATATCAACGATTTTAGAGTGATCTTTAGCATAGCAATAGACCTTTTTATTCGATCTCTCTACAAGTAGGTCATCAATACTTTTGCCATTCGAAACATATGCGTTATTTTTAAGAATACTATCGCCTAATAGAATTATTGACGACTGGTTATTATTATAAAATGATTCCAAATTCGAATACAATGTATTATAATAGGAAACACAAATAATAAACAAACTTAATAAAAATATATATAAATAGAAATACTTCATATTATAGTTTTAGAAAGTATATTATGAAGAATATTGTAACTAAAGTTTTTATACAACCAAAACCAAACTATTTTATAACAAAGTATAAATAATAGGATTTGATTCATTTAAATTCGCAGGATATGTATATTGTATAGGATAGCTAAAGTTGCCATTATATATATTTACCGCTGTAATTTTATGATCGCCAGCAAGAGCATTTACAGGAACAATGAATGATATGGCAAATGAACCAAAATATGTAACTGGAATATTTTTAATTTTACCAAAGTTAATATAGGTTGATCCATTTGGGAAAAAATTCTCTCCCTTTACAAAAACTACACTATATTTTTTCGCATATGAAAATGTTTGTGATAAGCTATATATAACAGGATTAAAACTAGGTAATCTTTTCTTTGTGAGAGAACAATTAGATGTTCGCACGGCAGACATTGACTAATATAAGTATATAAATTTAATTTATTAACTTTACTATTTAACTTAACTTTATTTTACATTTCTAATAAAGTTAAAAAAAAAATTGAAAACTAATTAAACAAAATTATAAAAGATACAACTATAATAAAATAAGCAATAAATAAAATAAGCAATAAATAAAATGAGCAATCTAAATAATGGTGTCAATCCAATTATATTTGATTTAAAAGACAAATTGAATGAAAATAGCGAACAAATCGCAGCCAACTTGTATGAATTTAAATTTGACTTATATAAAGGACAAAATTTATTGGAGGATAATTACTATCGTGACCAAAGAGATGATTATTATTTTAACGATGATTTTGATACTTTTGAAAAAGTAGAGAAACAAATGGATGAACTATTTGAAAAATTTCAAAAAATTAAAAAAGATATTCATGGTGTAAGATTAGTGAAGAAGTATATTGAAGATAAAAATAAACAAATGATTGATAAATTAAAAATAAATTAAAAAATAAAATTAAAAATAAAAAAAAAGATAATAAAAATATCTGGAAAATATAAATAATGTTTCTAACTATTTTTTTCTTTTTTATAATAAGATTCATTATGGCTTATGATGAAAAACAACTAAACATAGGTGTTTGGTTAAGTGGTGCGTCATATTGCGGTAAAGATAATTATAAATCGATGATATTAGGTGGTCCAGCAGATGGTTTTGTTTATAAAGACACAATATATGATGTCAAAACGGATTTACAAGGTTATATAGGTATTTTATCATCTGCAAAAACAATATATGTTGTATTAAGAGGTTCATCTTCCGTGATGAATTGGTTAGATGACTTTGAAGTAAAGTTGGTTCCTTATACAACATTCGAAGAATGTGATTGTAATGTGCATAATGGTTTTTATCGTTCAGCACTGGCTGTAAAAAATAATGCAATAAACACTTTACAACTTCTCAAAAAATCATATCCAACTTATTCTATAGTTATAACAGGACATTCATATGGTGCTTCTGTTGGACAGCTTTTAGCAATGGAATTCGAAAAGGCAGGGTTGAAAACACAAATTTATAATTATGGACAACCGCGCGTAGGTGATAAAAAATACGCAGGGTTTGTAAATACTGTAATAGAAGACTATTGGAGGACAACGCATAATAAAGATACTGTGCCACATGTGCCGCCTATTGAGGGCTTTGGTTACCTACATAGTTGTAGAGAGATTTTCGAGAATGTTAGCGGAAAATTGACTGTATGTAGTGAAGCCAATTGTGAGGATCCAAAATGTGCCGATCAATACAGTCTAGTTGAAACCAATACTACAGATCACTCATATTACTTAGGACATCATATTTCTTCTTGTGAAGAAAGCACTATACAATTTTATATACACTAATATACTAATACAAATGTATAAAAAATTTTATATAGGACCAAAATCGTCAAGTTTTTCAGTTATTTTGCCTTGTATATTCGAACGCGCTAATTTATATATACAATAGCCAAATAAACCGCCTACAATGGCACCGACAATTACTTGTATAACTGTATGCATATTATAAATAACACGCTGTGCCATTGTTATTATCGATATAGCTAAATAAAAATACAATATATTTTTTTGTTTAAGAGCTAAATAAATAAATAATGTTGAGTATAGACATGATTCTGCATGACCAGAAGGCATACCATATATATCATGTGGGATGCCATTTTTAAATGAAAACCTATGACCATTTTTAATAGCTAAATCAAATAATTTGGTGTCTTCTTCATTAGGTCTAGGTTGTTTAATAATACCTTTTAATACGAGATTTAAAATAGCATTCGAAAAAAAGCCAACAATGTAATAAAATAATAATGTTTGTTTTTTTTGCAGTAGAAATAAAGAAAATAAAAATAAAATAATTGGACCAAATAGTCCTATATTTGAAAATATATCATCCAACATAAAATATATATATATTTTTTAATATTGGTATAAACATTCGCATATAAGTGTAACACACCAATCATTACCATTTAAGTTCAATACATTACCTTTATCATCAAGTAGTTTGACAGCCATTCTCTCAATATTTACAGGTCCAAAATATGTACGTATGTTATTTTGAAGCGAACCACTGAATTCAACTATGATTTGACCAGTCGTGTTTGGTGTCTTTATAGGTATGATTGCTAATATATCAGAACTAGTAGGTGCTTTTGACAAATAATTCGTTAAATTATTTCGATTACTATTTATTTGATTTATAGTATAAATTTGCGCATTGGTCAAAGTTCTAGGAGCACTAGGAACTACTATTTGACGGTTGGTATAGTCTTGATTATATTTACCAGCAACTAATAGGCCATTCGAAGCATTTGTGCTCTGTGTATCAAAGAGAGACTGTTCTTTAACACCATCAATCAATTCTTGAAGATTATTACCTTGCTGTGCTGGTGTAATAACTGTATATGGTAAATCATTCGAATAATAATTTGGCAACTTTAAAGTATTTGAAAACTGTGAAATCGAAACTAGGCTATTATTAACATGGTTTTGATTGTAGTCATCTATAACCAATATTAAATATTTCGTTCCAACTAGATTTAATACTGAAGGAGCAACATTACCACTAGGATCCACATTTATATAAGGTAGTCTATATCCCATAACCCATCCAAGCGTGTTATTTAAATAATGATTAGAATTACCAAAAGAATTATTCGTGCATATAAGATTACCTGTGAAATCATAAAAAAATATAAATGTGCTTTCACTAACAGTAAAACTCGTATGGGTATCATTTATTGTGTTTCCTGAAAAATCTATATTATTTAAAAAAAGTGTAAGTTTTCCATTATTAGTATTATATTCAACAGGGCCACCAGGAGGATAAGTAGATGATATAAATCCAGCGTAAGTAAAAGCAACTGTTAATTTAGTAACAAATTCACTAGGTGTATAATTACCTGAAGGTATACTTACAGCTATTACATCATTATTATTTATGATCCATAAACAAGTATTTCCATAAGCTTTATCAATAGTGTACCATGTATAAGGTATCTGGTATGAATACAAACACATACTAAGTGCGTTTTTAATTGTATCCGATAAATCCAAAGTATAATCCGTTGAATTTGAATCAACACCAGATGTATATTGTCTAAATTGACTATCTAAATTGACAAATCGCGTAATAGTATTTTTCAAATTAGGGTTTAATGAATCCTGCTTTACAGGTAATTCATAGGTATCTGTAGTAGCGATTTGTTCTCTATTCATAGTTGAATGTGGATCACCAAATACCTGGACTTTTTGTTTTCTGTTTGTTATCTTATCTGTTTGATTTTTATCTTTTTGTGTGAGATTTTGATTTTGATACCATTCAGTTACTTGTTTATTACCGCTAGGATAAACAGCTTCATTAGACATATTACCAAAACTTTCTACAATGATTTTGTCATCATCGACCTCGTCATCTTCATCATCATTAATAATACCTTGTGAATATTGTAAAAGCTCACTTTGAACTTCCTGAAAAAAAATAGATAATTGTGGATTACTATTTTTAAATTTATTGATCAATTTATTCGTTTTCTCAGTTATTTCAGTAGGATCAATTTCTTGAACACCAACAATTGCCATTAATTCTGAAACAGTATAATTTGATACATCAGTATCTATAGATGTCATATGATTACTATAGATATTGTTTTTAATAAATAATTCACATAATAGATTAGTGCTTTTTTTTTGGTGCCTTTTTTTCAGCAATTAATTTAACCATTATTTCATTTAACCATTATTTTTTATGTTTCTTTACATTTTTGTAACCTTTCTTTGAAATGATATATGAATATATTTTTTATATCTTTTTTAATATTCAATCCTTCACAAATTTCATGTTTAAATAATTTTTCAGGAACAACCGTAAATCCTGCGCCTCTTTTTGAATGTGTATATCCTTTAAATAATATATGATCTAAAGCATCTACTAATAATTCATTATACTCTATTAATGTATCACGCGTGATGTGATAATTTCCAAAATAAATATATCTGTTGAAATTCCCATCCGAATACATTCTAAAATATTTTTCTACCTCTGGCTTGTTTTTAATTAAACCTATACCTTCGATTTTATTGAGTGAATTGTTCATTTCTAATACAAATACAGGTGAATTATAGTCTATTTTTGGTGACATTTCTTGCGGAGAACCATAAAAACAGCCCAAATTTCTTCTTCTTCTGTTTTCCTGATTTTCAAACCATGTTTCATTATTAAATCTTGTTGATACAATTGTGAACATATAAGCTTGATATTATTTATTATTCTAGTTTTGTTTCATTTTTTTCTTTCATTTTTTTAAATTTTAAATTTGAATATGCTCTTCAACCTTATCAGCCATGATTTTATATCTATCATTTGATAATACTTTTTCTAATACGGACCATGGTGTGCAAGAGAGTAAAGCATCCATACCTTGCTCGCAAAAGGTGTTTAACAGTGCTGGACTATAACCTGAAACCATAGAAGAATTTGCCTGATTTGACAAAGTAGGGAAACCTTTTGTGCTTCTCAAATTCCAAAAAAGAATATGAGGTGGCTTATAAGGCTTTCCATGAACACGAATACCAGCTACTTCATACTTTTCTTTCATTAAATTATACAATGTATGTTTATTACAAGCATCACCTTGATCCATTTGCATATCAGATAATATAACTAGAACCATATCTTGAACATCTTCTGGTTCCATTTTATTTTCAATAATCACATCTAATATTCTCTCAAGAGCAGCATGGAAGTTTGTGTTTGTCCCCCAATCAGCGTTTTTTACTAAAGCAACTTTAGATATGAAATCTGGGCAAGATTCTAAATTGACCCATGTTGGAACCGAGCTAAAAGTCATTACACGCTGACCTAAAACAGATTTCTCCGCAATGCGTATTCCTAAAGCAATTGCCACATTCATAGGATCACCATCCATAGATCCAGAAACATCTACCATAGCAATCATTTTACCAAGAGCCCCTGATTGCGTGGAATTATCTTTCCATTGTGCGTTCAATAAATCCATTTCAGGTTTCGAAAAATGTCTCAATAAATCAACTGCTTGCTTAGTAAAATCAGCCATTCCTACACGCTTACCTTTTATTTCAATATTACCTTTAACACCTTCTTGAATATGATTATTAAAATTTATAGCACATGATACACGATCTTTTGATTCAGGATAACGAACTTCGCCATTTTTCTTTATATTTAAAAATGCCTTTTTCTGCTTAGAAAGTGAAATAGATGTAACCTTATTAAACTCAATACTAGACCAATTGTTATTACATTGTTTAATCTGTAAAGTATCAATTACTTTATTTAATGAGGAGGTCAGCTTACGATAATCTGTCTTACATTTTAGAATGGCTTTTTGTTGACTACTAAGAGTTTCAGCAGTATTCATATAATTTTCAAAATAATTTGTAGCAAAAGACTCATATAACCAACCAAAAGCGGATTTTTCTCTTGGCACCCATTTCGCAGCTAGTGAAATATCCTTATAACTATTTGAAATATAATTTGCGTAATCACTTCTCAATTGCTCATTCATTAAATAAACTGCGTAATGAATTAAAGGATGTCTATCACATCTTGTATAATTCTTACAATAGTCACAAAAATACTTTATATCCTTCCAAGAACCATATTGATGTATATTAGAACCTATATTGACAAGACATTTTACCGCAAAATAAGCCAGCTCTGGATAGAAATCAAACCATGTGCAAATCATCATATAGGTTAATTTACATTCCCCTTTACCGTCAGTAATATCTCTAGTATTACCAATCATTCTGTAAAGAAGTGATAATAACCCTTTACCCACTTCTCTATCGAATATATTAGTTCCACTAATTTTACTCTTTAAATCTTGTAAAATACTTTTCAATGTTAGTTGAAGTTTATGAATACCATCATCTTCTGTTCTAACTAATTGAAAGTTAAATTGAAGTATTTTCTCTCTAGTATCATTAGACCAACCATATTCTACATGTCCATTTTCACCAACTTGCGTAGGGGTATAGCTGTCTAGTGCGTTAATAATTGCTGCCATTTTTTATGATTTATTATAACTGTATTAATCTTTATATTGTTTTCTAATTGTTTTTCTATTGGTGTTACTATTATGTTTAAAGTATATTCTTTTTGTAATGTTATTATGATCTGGCTTTTTGAGTTCTTCTGTTTTTTCATAGAAAATAAAAAAAACGTCATTCAAATCATGAAACATATTAATCGTTTTTTCAAAGCTAATAGCGTCAATATTTTTAATAGAATTTAAAAAATTAAACTCGGTTATGCTGTTATTTTTAAGAAATAACTTTATATCATCTGCATCTAATGTAATATTGTATCTTAAAATAGATAATAATGTATATCTTTTGTAATTGTCGATGGAATTTCTTTTAAGTATTCCAAGAACTTCTTCTCTAGAAAGATAATTTGGTGTAGCCATTAAAAATGATTCGTGTCTAATCTTTTCTACTTCATTTGATCTATTTACATATATAAATTTCAAATTCGTATAATATAAATCGTCTTTATAAAAGTCTTGATACAATTTTTCGGTTTTTTCAAAATTATTGATCCAATCATCATTTAGTTTATGAATTGGTTCATCATTATATATAATTTCCATAATATATTATATTTTGTCCATATAATACATTACAATATTTAACTAATTAACTAATTCAACCTGCTTCATTCATATTTTTAATAATAATTGTTATATTCATCATCATATATATTATCAAATTCACTATCATAATTTTCATTGTTTTCTAAGTCCTCTTCATATTCTTCTTCGTCTAATCTATCAAAGTATCCATACTCGAAATTTTTAAATATAAACATTTTTTCATACTCATCATAGCCCCACATATCTATATATTCTTGTGTTCGTTTTTCATGTAATTTTGCTAAATTATCGACTACTTTATAAAATAAATCTTGCTCTTCATTAATATCAATATCTATAGCCATATCAGCGGTTGTATTTAATTCTCTTTCACCTTTTACAT
>Ga0078894_10003871_pt1 | contig 11399 bp, 17 predicted proteins | sample LauGreSu1BDMLBSD_2_FD_67506 | JGI IMG/M metagenome (GOLD analysis project Ga0078894, IMG submission 67506) | Freshwater lake microbial communities from Lake Michigan, USA - Su13.BD.MLB.SD (version 4) (version 4) | ecosystem: Environmental > Aquatic > Freshwater > Lake | place: Lake Michigan... | reverse complement strand
CGCAATAGATCAACAGTCTAATAGCGAACGAGTGGTTTATCGCGGAGTGCTATGCGTCAAGGCTGTATATACACTGCCCATACTCTAAGGGATACTAGTCATTGCGCTATAGACTGACAGTATTTGATCTTGGAAGCCTGGACGTCTGTAAGCCTTGAGATGGTAAGAGCCCGCGCGGGTTCCTTCAAGGCAAGAGATACTAGTCAACGCGTTATAGATATAACAGTGTAAGGGGGGGGTCTTTAGACCGGCCGAAGGCCATAGACCCGCGAAGCCGTCGAGCTATAGAAGTGGTTTATCGCGGAGTGCTATGCGTCAAGGACGTATAGAGCAGACAGTGTAAGGGATAGACCGCGGACCGCTATAACGCATACCTGTATACGGATTCCTTCAATAGCAGACGTCTATAGACTAAAAAAAAGAGAGTCTCTTCCGCCTTTGAAGCCAGTCTTCCACGTAATTGTGGATTCATGTGCCTTCGCCGCCGTTGGACTTTCTTGTGATGCTCTTTCTAATCCCTATTAACATCATTTCGGGTCTACCAATCCTGGTCGGGGTATACATGGGGCATACCAGCCTAGCTTTGTGGGGGGGGCTCGGCTTAACCAAGCCGATGAATAATATACATATAGTTTCGTCAGTGTTAAGCTGTGTCTGTTTTGATAATACCTTACCGTGCAGACTTGTATATTGAACCGATTCTCCATATTAATGATATTCATATTCACAATCAATCTGGTGGTTACATGATATCTTATACGGGTCCTGGTTCTAGTGGGTTTGCCACTTGATCGGGGTTGTTGTTGGTGTGCGGGTTCTTATTCCGCTTAGGGGTTGTTATTCCCATTCTGGATTTAATCCTGAATAATGGGTTCTGTATTAAAACCGCCTTGTTATTATTCTACATGGGCGAGATTCACAAATGTGTGAACAATGGACATAGTCGTGAATGTCCTCTCGCCTTCTGTCCATATTTCGTAGTTTATGAGACTGGGACGAGCCTCAATATCTCCGGAGTTGCCAAATCTTATAACTTGGCTGTTGAGGAATGCATCTTGCATATACCTCCTTCGCTCAACAATATACTCATGATATGCCAGCGGGTAGTCGTAGTCTTTTGCGTATGATTGTTACTGGTTGAACCAGTGAGATCTTTTAGCATCCATATCAATGAATATGTGCTTAAATTCAACAGCTCCAAATCTGGTTCTGATGAAGTTCATATAATTCATGCAGGCATCACCGAATAGTTGTTTCTGGTCGTCTGCTGATGAATTGAAATAGAGCATGTATAGACCGATCGGCGAGCGCTCGATGTATACGATTAATTCTTGATTTGCAGTGCCCTTGGGGATCTGCGTCATCCTCAGCATCTATTCTTCGAGGTATATCTCGTTAAATTTCAGCCTGTATTTATCAGGGTTCTGCTTTAGAAGAAGCATGTATGGAGTGCCTTCTTCGTCGGTGTATTCCATGAGTCTCGCGTTGTCTTCTGGTATCGAGAATATTACGCAATTCTCGTTGTTTTTATTGTTTTCCATGGCATTTCTAACAATAGTAGATTTGCCGATACCGCCTTCACCCTCAAGGTATATGAATGTGTAGTGGTTGTAGTTGTAAGACATTTAGTGGAAACTGCGTGCGAAGGTATTCAATTATATTCATATAAGCCCATTTCTCGTAGTAATAGCTAATAAATGAAATTCGTTTAATTCGTATTTGTGGTTTAATGGCGATTTTGAATGGAAATTGGCCCTTATCGAATAGCGGACATTGTGGCGTGTTATTAGACAGCCTGTAAATAAATGGATCAACAGCCGCGTATTCTTTACTGGACTGGGAATGGCTTCTCATTCACAAGACCATACAGCACTCATCCAATGACCCTTAGAAAGCGTTCATAAAAATAAAGAGAAGACCTGGCCGATAACAATAACTGCACTGGCTGTAAACGGGTTCGTAGACAATGAGCGCTGTTCATTTTTATGCCTCTACTCGGCGGATTACAAAGCTGGCACTCTATCCCGCGACCTTTGGATCTCTCTAGTCGTTGCTTACAGACCAGTGTCCCTTGAAGTTGTATAGATTCCGAGGCTGCCCATTTACAGTCTCTGTCCCGGCGGGGGTTATCTGTCCAGAGTATACAATTTGATACTCTTTGTAATCCTTTGTGAATACGCGATTTCCGGGCTTTTCAATGGGAAATTCTGTCATCAAGAGTGCGTTATAAGACCCGCCTTCATCTTTTCCAGTCCCTCTATACTCGTATATCTTCGTGTGCTCATTAACTGCAGCGTCTTGAAATACGAGCCTTGAGGGGTATGACTTGCCGTCTTGTTGATACGATCCATCGAATATGTATACGATCCCGTCATCTCCCTTGAACAGGAAATAACAAGAAACTCCCAAAGCAAGTATGATTAATACTACCAATACACCAATAAGCCAGTATTTCGCTTTACTGTCCTATGGCGGCATTTAATAAGCAGGGTAGTTAGGATACTGTGCCTGTCCCAGTAGTATTTAGTCTTGATCCATTTGAAGCATAAAAACAATGAGCAGAGTGCTCGTCGGCTGGGGCCTCCTGCGCCCGTCTAACACTCGAGCATAAAAAGAACCGCAGGAGCCCTCAGGCGACTCACGGTTATACGGGGCTAGAGGTGGCAAAGCCACCAGCCCCTTAACCTACGAGGACTCTACCCGCGGGTTCTATTATTCATTCTTCCACGTCCTTATTTGATTCGGAAGACATATTCTAATCGACGCTGGCCTCTACAGAAGCGATTCTCGTGATTGCTTATGACAAGGCTTCTTGTAGATTTGTAGGAATTCCCGCGGATGGATTCGAGCTTAGAGTATGAACCAGCCCAGCCATATGATCAGTCTGAGAGGGTGTCATTGCAAGTCCAGGTGTTAATAGTAGTTTGGTAACCACGGTGAATAGCTGTATAGACTCCTCGGCAAATTCAATGCTCATTCCCAGTTCTGTGCACATATTCTTTATGTATGGCCCTATCTAGCTGACATGTATTTCGTTTTAACGGATCTTGGTTGATACTGTCTTGGTGATAAATTCCCTTGCTATTGCGCCGTCATCTGATTCCTGAGCCTGACAGTCTATTGTATAGGTATGATTATTGAGGTCGGTATAAGTGAGGGCGCAGTGAATACCAGTATCCGTTGAGCAGTATACATCATCTGTTCCACTTTGGGAACTGCTCGCAATACGCGCATATACAATGCTATTGGGAGTCACTTTGTGGGTTTATATCTCTTAGACACTCTACCCTGGACAGGTAATTGATACAAGCGCGTTGAAAGCAATCGGGGTCTGTGAGTCCGCGAAGGCCTTCTCTATTTCCTGTGGTTTGGGATACAGAATGTCCCCTTCGCATATCGTATACAGGGGCATTAGAGAATGGAGATCGCAGTAGTTGTTCTCGGTAAAGGGTATTATAAGGCTAAATTGAATGCACTTCTCCTTAAACAACGTGCCTATGTCCACACACCTTTCAAATCCAAGTCCATGATTGCTGAAGCCATCCGTGAGTGCAACTACAGAGCTCTGGTCCTTTACGTGTTTAGCTACGAACATGCAGGCAGACACAAATGAAGTAGAACCGCGGGGACATAGTTCGTTTATGCGTCTCTTATAGTCTCCTTTCTGTTCAGTTGACTATGCGGCCGGCCAGTCGATACCGTCAATCACATCATCAGTATACACTGCCAAGGAAGACTCTGGTATGTCCTAAACTGGTTGCCGACCAAGTGCGTATCGTCTAAGCGGGGACATCTGTGAGTGCTGTGTGTGTATCTCTGTGTTGCCCTTCTCGCCAAATACAACCAGTCTGTCGTCGAATGCGAGCACTCTTACGCCGCGATCTGGATACTGATCGATGATATTACACGCCGCGCGTTTCACCTGATCAATCAAGGACGCATCCTTCTGGATATGTGTTCCCATAGACCCAGAGATGTCAATTATCAGAACGAGGTCTTATTAGTTCGATATTCGGATCTCCGGAGTAGAGACCGCTTATTATTTACTGTGTATAGTGCTGTATATGTCCAATCTCGCGACTCCTTGTCCATTGGCTTTGTTTATGAAGTAGTTCATTTTCTCTGTTCTTTCTAACTGCTTCTCCTATTCATAAAAACACCAAGCAGTCAGGCTGTCGAAGGCCTGCGGACCACTTGAACTGATTGGTCCAATTCGTAGAGGGCGTATTTTTCGAGTGCGCGTATGAATTGGGACTTATTGGGGCAGAGGAACACCTCAGTGCGTCCAGATCGCGTAAGGCCTTACTGGGTTGCATATTAATGGAGCTTTCTCTCGAGTCCGCGATGATCACGGCAGCGCAGAAGCAAGAGCACTGGTATGTCCCTGCCGTCGTGTTGGTATCCGCGGTATGATCTGAGTCTTCTGTATACATGCTTACTACGGCCTATCTTCACGGTATGCTCGTTATTGGACACAATGTATACTCCCGGGAAATCATTCCGCACACGTGTCTTGGCTTTCAGTCTTCGCTTTATCTTCTTATATGCATATACCACCGGAAGTGCTATTACCTTGAGTATGACTCTCACCACTCCAATAGTGATGCTTGTGATTTTCTTGAAGATGCTCATTTACCCGGGACTTTCTAATACTTGTGAATCTCATAAAAACAACCCGTGTGCTCATAGGAATACACCCGCACTTGCCACATACCCGACAATCAGCATAACAAGCCAGAGCAGACTCCAACCGAATGACTACACAGACGCAAAGACCAATAACAGTATAGCCAGAGTGAGCATTGATATATAAACCATTACTCTGGATCCGCGATCGCATTTGGGACATCCAGGACCCATTGGCATCATCGGATGTCTAGGTGGAAAGGGCATCGGCATTCCCGCGGGCAGTGCTCCAGCCATTTGATTCTACAACTACTGACCCATTATCTACTAGGCAATTTGAGGACTTGTCTATGCCATATTCTGCATAAGCGGGGCGGTCTGTGCGAGTTGGGGCATTTGCTGGGCTCCTACTTGCCCGGCTATTTATTGCAATTGCGGAAGAGCAGCGGCACTCAACTACTATAGGTTCTGCATTTGAGCTGTATAAATTCCTTGACAGCTATACACACTATGCATAGGTGTTAGATAGACGGACATTAAATGAATCAAGAAAGCCAGTCAGCTGCATAGGAAAAGCAAATATTGGAAGCAATCGATAAAATTATAACAGTGCTGAGGAAGGGACTACAGCCTCCTTTCGTATTGTATTCGGATGTCGTTATGGAGAAGCTCATGAAGGACATCGCGCCTATGGAGTAGACCCCGGAATGGGCTTAATTGCAGAGCGTGCCGAACCACGGGAAGATATACTACGGCGACGATATACAGATGGTCGAATTGATGAAGAATATGATCGAAGAGGGAGCAGACATTGACGAGGTCTCGGACTGGTGTGCGTCTTGGGCAGATCTCATAGTCCGCACTCAGTATAAGCAGTCTTGGTGTCAAGGGGAGGTGGCCAAGTGCGTCCGTCTATTCCGAGATCAGCAAGGCATCCCAGACCAATTCACCAAGAATGCAAAGGTGTGTGTGACCTTTGATTCTCTCTGCGGGACTGCTTTTATATTCAAGAACACCACTTGCGATATCACAAAGCAGCTCATTCACTCCAACTTCATGAATATGGCAAGACACTGCATCAAGATCTAAGAGACATTCATCAATACTATACGCAAAGAATACGAAGAGCGCAGCAAAGAAAGCCCGCAGACACCTACACCCACGGAACCAGCGAAGTGATGCATTCAGAAGCCAGGGGAGACCTTGGTGCGTATGTCTCTTATTTGCTATTCGATGACTGCGGCGTGCTTGTCGTAGTCAAAGGGGATTATTCTGGTTTCGCTGTCTTTCACTTCGGTGGCGAGCATTTTTATGATTGGGTGTATAGTCTTATTAGCGTCTATGTTCTGCATGAAGTCTTCCTTGATCTAGCGGAATCGGTCGTGTCTGTCGTCGCCAACGGGAATGCCTCTCCACGGCAGTGTTCCCGATATATATACAAGCGAATAGCAGAGTGATTCGATATCGTCTCGCGGGGTCTACACGAGCTTCTTGTGCGATGATCGCGGGGCAAAGTAGATGGTTCCGGCGAAGCTTACCCTCGCTATGTCCGAGTGTCGGAGTGTGTTGTGTCGCACTGACAGACCGAAGTCGATTAGGAATACGTCCATTGTCTCTGGTTTTATTGTTATATTGTGCGGTTTGATATCGCGGTGAATCAGACCAGCCGCGTGGAAGTGCTTTAGGAGCAGCAGTGATTGCTTTGCGATTATAAGGAACTATAGATTCTTTGTTGAGTAGTGCGTGTCCATGAAATTGCCGTTTCGTTCTATGTATTTGTTCAGTGATATCCCGCCGGATTCCATTATTATGCTGAAGCGGTCTTGTTGGTATTCCATGTCTATGATCTACAGACAGTGCATATCCGTGCCCAGCAGGTATCGCGTGAATCTCTGGATGACCCACGATTCAAAGAGCAGCGTGGAGTATCGCTCGGCGGTGTCTTCTGTCTTGCATACGAACTTCTCTCCATTCGACTGCTATTGCACTATACTGACCTTTCCAAATGCCCCCGAGCCAATTGCCTCAAGTCTAGTGTAAGTCTACCCGGAAAGACCTTTAATAGTAGTATTGTCCTTGTCAAGCATTTCATGAGCCAATACTTTGTCCGCTGCACAGTCCTCGTAGGTCAAAGGGCATTCAGTGGCTGTTGCTGGATGGAAGCCACTTGCGTAGATAAGCCCCCTCACGATCGAAGCTCTTGATCTGTCTCTCTACATTGAATACGTGCGGTCGGCCCAGTGTCAGATTATAACCGAATAGCCAGTTGAATACATTCGATGCCTGGGAGTAGTCAATGAGGAATGCTTCAAATATAGCCGAAGCCGCACGCCAGTCCAGTCTCTACTGAAAGCACCAACTCGCAAATACCATCCGCAGTCTATTCGGAACAAAGCCCGTAGTCATCAGCTGGTTCATGATTGCATTCACAAGCGGTTCATCGGTCTTCATCTATACCAAGTCCTTGAGTAGACTCTGCTCGGCTGCTCTTTCTCGCCACTGGATTCGCTTTTTCTGTATTACGCGGCGGTTGTAGGGACCGTAGGCTGCTTCGCACACATCATCTCCGTAATGCTCTATAAACAACAAGCAGAATTGATTCCACAGCAGCTCGTCGCGATACGTCGAATCACTTGCAAGGCTTAGTAGCTGCCTGATAGACACTCGACCAGCACTGATGAACAGACTCATGAATGAACTACTCGGTGGGTCATACTCAAACAGGCTGCCAAAGGCGTTGCGCGATGTCTCATAGTGCTTCTACACCCGGTCTTTGAAATCATTAAACGTCTATTCAGCTGAGAGTGCCCCGGCTTAATTGGCAAGCGGAAATCCCTTTAACACCTTGACCTTACTCCTATCTATATCCACACGTGTCCAGAGTGTATCATCAGGGCGTTTAAATGCCCTTTTAGCTCGTTTGTTGAACACACTATAGACTGGCGAGAAGACCAATCGATTCCTATCCAAAGCAATACAATCATCGAATGCCTGTGCGGTATCGGTCTTGAGTGCAGGTGCAATGAGCTTGACGGCGCGGCGCATCTCCGGGGTATTCTGGTATAAAAGGGTTTTGCTCTGGTATTGCTTTAGAGATCCGACAAGACTTGGGATGTCTGTTGGACCAACGATGTGGACCGGGATCCCCAGTTCTGTTGCAAACTGCCTGTCTACTCTCTGCTTGTGTTCCCCGCCGATAGTCAATAGAATGTATAAGACGGGAGACCCCTGTTTCTGCCTCTAAGCGACCTCGATGTGCATCTGGCTGTCCATTAACCGTAGACAGTAGTTCACAATGCAGACTGTTATAGACTTGGTCATTTGAGGACTGCATGATTGGGTCGCGATTTCATTTCCAGCGAACAAGAACAATACTAGCACGATAGCAGTCCAATTGTTCTTCCGAGTGCTCGTCGGGTGAGCCCTCCTGCGCCAGTCTAAGCACTCAAGCAGGAAAAGGAACCGCAGGAGGCCTCAGCCGACGAGGACTGTATACCGAGTCTCTGTAGTATATATCACGCAGTAAAAGCAATATGGAGGAGGCAAGTCGCATTCGCGTTAAGCACATAGACAGACTATCCAAGAATATGCACATCGACGTGGTGACCAAGTCCGGCGAGAACAAGCATGGCTACTTCAAGCGATTTGTCGCAAAGGACAGTCAAGGCAAGAACCAGTTCCGCAGTAGCATATCCGAGCTTCAGGCTACAATCGCTGGCCTCGGGGCCGATCAAATCGGATTATTCTTTACCGACAGTGAGCAGGACCCGCCTAAAGTCCAGGGCCAGACTGCATACGTGAAGTCTGATAGCGTTCAAATCAAGGACATCAAGGAGATATATCTACTACCACCAGCTGCGCTTATCCCCTTTATCTAGAAGCAGCAGATAACCATAGACAGCCAGTAGAATCGACTCGAAGCCGCGGAATCTACTATAAACAGACTGGAGTCCAAAGTCTAAAAAATAGAAGCGATTCTTTCGAAGCTGAGCAAGTCCAAGCGATCAGATGCCTGATTCCACTTCGTATATCTTGCCACTCTCCACTGCCTTTCGTATACAGACTATGCGATTTGATATATCCCGCGATTCCCCGAACAACCGGTTTGTAGTCATGCCGACGACCCTTTCGAGCTCTTGATCTGCAAATACAACGAAGGCGTCTATACACTTTGCATCGAGAGTGTTGATACCGGTCTATCCCGCGACATATACGAACTTCTGGCACTTAGGGAGCATAATGTAGTCATTGAAGCACAGGAATCCCGAGAGGTCTGGGAGTGGGCAGCCGAAGCCAGACTCGAATATCATCTGTATATCGGAAAGCCCGCGCATCACGAACATCGTCATTATGAATTCAAGAGCCTGTTCAATGTCCTCCTTCAAGTCCGAAGAGTCGGGTAAGAAGGCGATTCGGAGTGCACCCTGCTCTCTTAATCGGTATATAGCGTTTACTACAGACTCTGTAAGCCTTGCTCTGTGTATATGCGATTCCACCAAAGCCCGGATCTTCTCTGGGATCTCCTCGGGAATCGGTATAATGGGCGCTCTTCTGGTGATGTCCACTTCTATGTCTGCGCGGCATAATGGACAGATCAGCGCACTGGACTGGTTTTTTATGTATCGGACTATGCACTTGTAGCATATAGCCTTAAGACAGCACCTCTGGAATACAGGGAAATACCCGCTTGAGCTCTCGTCTTGGTAGTAATTACAGAAGCATATAGGACACGGCTCGTCAATACACGAAGAAGCTCGGTTATTGACTGTCCGGCGCGGTCTCATTGCGAGTGGCTGTTAAGAGTCCATCATTTGCATATGCGTCTGCAGTAATAGCTGTCTGTCGAACTCCTTCTGGACCATCGCCCCGACCTTGCTCGCTGGACAGAATAGGGCATTTTGACGCTTCAGCACTTCGAATACTCGCTCGATGGTTAGATTGGGTAGAGTGACCGTCATGAGAGGCTGGTTCCGCCCGTGCAGACTCGCGAAGCTCTCAAAGAATGAATACCCCTTGGCGTCGTATTGGACTACGGACTTGTTCCTCTGGCAGTCTTATGCAACTGGGCCCGGGGGCTTAAAAGACTGCTATATGCTTGTATTCCCGTGGACGTGGATGCAGTCGTATCTAAGACTGTGAATGTATTGACCATTCAGCTACTACGGACTGATGTATATCACGCGACTCGGAATTATCCCTTGCACCGACCCGCGCTTTTGCTTCAGGACGCGGCTGAGCTGCTTGATACTGCCGCAGTGGTTCACAAGTCTCGCCAGAGTCTCACGATCTACGTCTGACACGGCTTCGCCTTTCATATGAGCACACATAGCATTGTATAGCGGGTTTTCCTTCTGGACTACCTTCTGTTAGAGAAGCCGGCGCATGAGCACCACCTACTCCGATGATACGAATATGATCCTGTGGGCCAAGACTCTTTCCCGCGCAGCCTTGTTCGCTTTCATGGAATGACCACAGAGGACCATAGCACCGTCCTCAGGCTTGCAGTGCACATCCACCTACGCCACGACATCGACCATATACTGATACGGGAATATAACCACCACCAGTGGAACAGTCTCGCCGTCAAGTGTCTGATTCAGCCTCGAATCCAGAGTCTGGGGATCATTCATGTCTATATTCAGATTTTATGGTCTATCCCGGCACATCTCGATTAGATCGGCGAAAGAGAACCGGGCGGTCTGGACATCAACGACTCTCGGCTGGCTTATATGTATCTTCTGGACCTCTATATACGATGTTCTTAATGTATTCATTTAGACGATGGTATTTAATACCTGCTCATATCCATCAAACTGTAAAGACTCTGATCACCTGGGCGGCCAGAAGAGGATCCTTGTGGGTGTAACTGCCCTGGAGTCTCGGCTGTGGATTCTTCTTTATGAATTCTGAATAGAGTGCGTCCAGATAGTCGCATCGCTTGTAACGCCCGCCGGACTAAACGACCATATAGTTCGAACTGAATAGATACGCCTTTGAGGTCATACGCTTGTCGAAGTATCCCATTGCATACGTATTAAAGGACATCACCCAGTCGTTTGCGTCCGCGAAGTGCTGCTTCATCCATATGTATATCTAGTCGGGGTGCAGTTCGAGCTGAATCATGAACGAGAGCAGGAATAGACGCAGTATATGATGAATATACCCCGAGCGCCACGTTTCTATGAGTATATCGCGGATTATGGGTATTTCGTCTAGGGCCTTTCGATGGCTGTTTTTGTAGTTCTTCACATACCACACTGGACTCAGTCTGCGAGTGTTGTTCTTGAAGTTGGTTAGCTTCGGCACTGTGTATTTGTAGTAGCATATAGCATATTCCCGCCAACCGAACAGCTGCCTCATAAACGCCTCGGAGTTCTTGCTGAATCCCCTCTCTAGAACTGCAACTGCTACCTGCTGTGGGAGCAAAAGGCCCACATTCAACGCGGCCGAAAGACACGAATGGTATATAACCGACCCGAGCTCTGGAGCCACTGCGTCTTAGAACTGCGCGAAGTCCTAGAATCTGTGCTGGAGGAACTGCTGAAGCGCCTGTTCAGCTTCTTAATGGGTCATGGGCAGGAACACCGCGCTGTTTGCCTTGCGGGTTCTTTCGCTCTCGGATCGCATCGGGATACTCTCTCGGTTGCTCTTGTCGGTGCTTTGGCCAAATTCGTTCGGCATCCCAAAGGCCTGCACTTGCTACCGGTAGAAGGCTTGTGCTGTTGTTCTGGTTAGCTCCCGCTTCTCGATTTATTCCATCTTATCTCTAAACC
>Ga0078894_10003869_pt1 | contig 11402 bp, 5 predicted proteins | sample LauGreSu1BDMLBSD_2_FD_67506 | JGI IMG/M metagenome (GOLD analysis project Ga0078894, IMG submission 67506) | Freshwater lake microbial communities from Lake Michigan, USA - Su13.BD.MLB.SD (version 4) (version 4) | ecosystem: Environmental > Aquatic > Freshwater > Lake | place: Lake Michigan, USA... | reverse complement strand
TGGAATGCTACGAATACACTACACACTTATATCACTACTTCTATAAAGGGTGTAAATGTGAGTGGCAATGAAATGAATGCGGCTCCGAGGTTTTGGAGCAATTTAAATGGCGAATTAAAATTAAATCAACAACTACGCTTTGCTTTCAATTGGCAACACCAAAGCAAGTATTACATGGATGAAATAAATAAAACAACTTACCCAGGATTTAATGTTATCAACTTCAAAATCACTTATGAAAACCTCAAAAATAAAATATGGCTGCATTTATTAAATGCAACCAATACCTATTATGCCACCATGGCAACCAAAAATTTTAGTATAAATGGAAATGCTGCGTACTCCTATTATATTGGGGAGCCACGCAGCATTGTCATTGGATATCAATGGTCCTTATAAGAACCTACTATTTGATTAGTTGCCCATTCTGATTCTCATTCCTCCCATTCCACCGCCTTTTTGCATGTCTTCCATTAATTTTTTCATTGCCTCTTGGAACTGCGCTTTATTCATGATGTCGCCCTTCGTTGGTTGCACTAAATCCTTTTTTGCATATTTTGACGAAACTTCAGTTGCGGTAGTTACATTACTTCCATTGTCCATATCTACTTCCAAAATAGCACCTGGTAAACCACTGTAATTATCTGGACCAACCGATGCGGCAATGTCCTCGGTATACCAAACTACCACTTCCGTTTCTTTAGGCGTAATCGCAGCGCTTGACCTGTTAGCAGTATCGTTGTTGTTTCTGCCTATTCTAAGGCCGCCGCCACCACCAATTCTTACATTTTGAGAGGTAACAGTAGTGGTTGCTTTTTTACATACATGCTTTGCAATTGTTTTGGTTTCCTCAGAAATTTTCCATTTTAAAGGTTTTAAGGAATCAATGATTAAAAATGTTTTTTCAAACATTGGTCTTGATTCATATTGCATTTGCGTTGTTATATCAGTATACGTAGTCGTCTCCGGCATACGGAATGTAAATCTTGGTCCGCCACCGCCACCACCACTGTTGGCAAATGGATCCGGCGCTTCGTCCTCAGGTACTGAACGAAATAAACTTGCTTGACCATTGAACAATAATTCAAATTCAGAAGTTCTAAACTCAGGAATTCTTGTTCTCATTTCCGGATCGGTAATCATTTTCCACATATTAATTTTGCGCTCGTAAACGATTTTACCTTCTTTCATTTGTGCATTTGCGTTGACCATTGCAAATAGTCCAATTAAAAATGCGATTGTTATTTTTTTCATGCCTGTTTATTTTAAAATTATTGGATGTGAAGTTAGTTTATTTTATTGGGTTACATTCTTATCATCATTCTCTGTCCGCCGCCACCTTTGCCTCCAGCAAGCCCAGATTTTTGTAAGCTATACGTAAAGCCCACTAAAAAATACTGATTAATTACGTTATAGGATTGATCCACGATTTGGTTTTGAGATACATTTCTTGAAACTCCAACATTTTTATTTAAAATGTCAAAGGCACTTATTCTTAATTCAGCTCTTTTGTTTTTCAAGAAAAATTTAGAAATGCTTCCGTTCCAAATTGGCACTGCTGTATTAAAGCCCGCTGACCTTCCTTCATTGATGGTATAGTTCAAGGATTGGTTCAATACAATATTAAAAGGGAGGTAGCCAATAAAATCAGCATTGTATACCCTTGTAATAAACTTAGTATTTAAAGCACTGTTAATGGCATTATTGGTATTGTTATAGCTATGCCTTGCGACCAAGTTAATATCCAACACCTCGTCTAAACTAAAGCTATAGTTGATACTTGGTGCAAGTGATTTAATAATAATGGTGTTTAAAACACCGTTTGCATAGTTTACATTATTATTATACCCCGTATTGATGCCGAAGTTAATTCTTGAATATATTTTTTTAATACCAAAACCATAGTTGACTGTTGCATTTAATCGATAAATGCCATTCACATTCACTGGCTTAGACAAGGTTTGTCTGGTTGGTAAAATGCTATCGTAATTTACAATTGAATTATTTGCAAATTGTGCATTTAACAAAGCGAAAAAGTTACGCTGTGCCAATATTTTAGTAGAGAAGAATCTTAAATTAAAATTGTGATTATAGGTTCGCTTTAAATCGGGGTTACCAATGGTTTGATTGTTAATATTGCTTTGGTCTAATACCGGTTGCAACTGAGTTAATGAAGGTTGATTCGTAGAAGTTCGATAATTAAAATTCAAGTTCTGCGTTTGAGAAAAATTATATTGAAACATAGCAGACGGCAAAATGTCTTTGAACTCTTGTTTGATTTTAGTTTGCGTGCTTGTATTCACTCCGTTCAACAATGCATTTTGTAAAGAAAAGCCCGTTGAAAAATTATACTTCTTTTGGTTTAATCTATAGTTCATTCCTCCTCCAGCATAAGTATACTCCGAACTAAATTCATTGGTTAGTCTTGTGTTCAACAAATCATATTGTCCATTGGCACTATTTTTATCAAATACTCTTCGGCTGGAACTGCTGTTATTTTGGTTTAAATAAGCATTGAATTCCAATAATGATCGCTTAGAAATAGGTTCTGTATACACCACATTTGCTGAATAACTTTGCGTTGTTCCTTTTCTTTTATTTTGCTGATCTAATATTGAATCCTTGGTTACAATACCCATGGTATAAAAAAGCTGGTCAGTAAATTGACCTCCGTTGGCAATAGATTCATTATAACCCTGCGTGATTGTTGAAGAAATAGTACGTCCTTTTTTCAAAAACTTTTTTCTCAATAACAAAGTATTTGAGATATTAGTTGCATCCGATACACTTGATGCTTTCGTAGCAGTTGCATTCGTAGGCGTGCCATCTGGCAAAGTAGTGTATGTATTTGATTCGCTATAAGATGAACCATGTTGTTTTGAAAAACTAGGTGTGAATTTATAGGAGAAATTTTCAGAGACTCTGTTGTCAATGGTAACGTTGAGCCTTTGTTGTTGATTTTGATTTTTTGAAATTGAATTACTCGTTCTGTTAAAATTATTTCCAGGAATCAAATTTTGAGTAAATGAATTGCTTGTATTAAATCTATACACATCACTTGCATTTGCGTTGGTATTAAAATCCATTTTTTTATCATTCAGTATATTGGAATAATTACCACCAAGTGAATAAGTATCTGCTACCCCTCTTGCATTTGCATCTGTTCCGCCATCTCCGCCCGAAAAATTAATAGTCACCCCACCGCCGCCTCTTCCACCGCCGCCGCCTGAAAAATTAGCGATGTCGCCGTTGTTAAAATTTTGCTTATTGACATTATTGGCTGTTCCAATAAATGAATATTGCTCGTCATTATTTATTCTGTTTACATTCCCCTGTGCATCAAAACGACCAGGGCTTCCATGAGCGCCACTTAATTTTCCAAAAGTGGACTGCTTTCGATCCTTTTTAGTTTTAATATTAATTGCAGTTTCTTCATTGCCATCATCAATACCTGTAAACATCGCCTGATCGGACTTACGGTCATATACTTGAATTTTATCAACCGCATCTGCTGGTAAATTTTTAGTGGCCATTTTTGGATCGCCTGTAAAAAATTCTTTACCATTCACAAACACTTTTGTTACTGATTTTCCATTTACGGTAATTCCTCCCGATTTGTCTACATCAATACCAGGCATTTTTTTTAATAAATCCTCGACCACTGCATTGGGTACCGTTTTAAAATTTTCAGAATTAAATTCAATCGAGTCTCCATTGATAACTACCGGAGGTCTTCTGGCCGTTACAGTAACCGTTGAAATTTGACTAGCATCTGCCAAGTAAATATTGCCCAAGGAAAGTTTGGAAGTGGCGCCTACTTTTATACCTAACCACAAAGGTTGATAGCCAACATAGGAAACGGATAAAAGGTACTTGCCAGGTGCAATATTTTTAAACTGAAAATAGCCGTCATCGCTGGCTCTTGTAAAATTAATTAAGGAAGAATCAATGGCATTCGCTAAAGAAACAGTAGCGGAGGTAAGCGCTCTTTTTGAGATACTATCCATGATGGTCCCCTCAATGGTAACACTTTGGGCTTTTGCCTGAACACCTAATAACAAACTAGTTGCCATAAGTAGGGCAAACGTCAATTTTTTAATCATATTGTAAATTTACGATTGTATTCGTAAAGCAGTTCATTTCTCTCAAATAACCAGCCATTTTTACACCAATTCTTGATTGTATGGATAAACGGCAACTTATTGATTTGAAATGTTCGGCACTTAGAAGAGGTTTTGCTAACTTTCATCAAATTTTGAATACTATGAGAATACTCTGTTTGACCATTTTATTGAGCCTTGGTTTAATGCCATCAATGGCCCAATCCATTAAATCCAATAAAGGGGACAGCACCCTCTTTACCAGTTTTAAAGGCTTGCCTCTTAAAGCTTCCAGGTCTTTCCCTTTGAAAACGAGTGAGGGCACTTGGACTTCGGTAAATGTGAGTCCTGACGGGAAAACCCTTGTTTTTGACTTAATGGGGGATATTTACACCCTACCTATTGAGGGCGGAAAAGCAACGGCAGTCACCAAGGGTTTTGCGTATGACAACCACCCTAGCTTTAGCCCGGATGGAAAAAGAATTTTATTTATTTCGGACCGAAGTGGTGCAGAAAATTTGTGGTATATAGATACGGAGAAAAAAGATACCGTTGCATTAACGGAAGACAATAACCAAAATTTTCCTGGTGCCATTTATACACCCGATGGAAACTATATTGTTTATAGTAAAGGGCGACGCAATAACAAATTGTATTTAATGCATAAAAATGGAGGTTCCGGTACGCAACTTATTTCAGCACCTTCGAATTTAAAAACAATTGACCCAGCAGTAAGTGCTGATGGTCGTTATGTATATTATTCTGCAAGAATGAGTGCTTGGAATTACAATGCAATGTTGCCACAATATAGCATTGGGGTTTATGATCGTGAAAAGGGAAATACAAGAACTATTGCTTCAAGATACGGTTCGGCATTTACACCCGTATTGTCTAAGGATGGCAAATGGTTGGTTTATGGTTCAAGATTTGAAGATAAAACTGGATTGGTAAAAAGAAATTTAGCAACAGGTGAGGAAAATTGGTTGGCTTATCCTGTACAAAGAGATGACCAAGAATCAATTGCAGTATTGGGTGTTTTACCTGCGATGACATTTACACCGGATAGCAAATATTTATTGACTTCTTATGGTGGTAAAATTCATAAAATAAATATTGAAACTGCTGCGCAAGAAGAAATTCCTTACACCGTAGATGCCACTATCGAAATGGGTCCTGAAGTATTATTTAAATACCCAGTAAGTGATACCATCGCCGCAAAGGCAACACAGATAAGGGATGCGGTGCCTTCCCCTGATGGAAAAAAGTTAGCATTCACTGTATTGAATAAATTATATGTAATGGATTATCCAAATGGTACTCCAAAAAGATTAACTAAAAATAATTTTACAGAAGCACAGCCTGCTTGGCATCCAAATGGAAAAAATATTTATTTCAGCACTTGGAATATTAAAGGAGGCGCTATTCATACGGTTGACATAGTTACTGGAAAAGAAACAGAAATTACCAAAGAGGCTGCTTTGTATCAAGGACTAGCCATTGAACCGACAGGAAAAAAATTAGTGTTTAACCGAACGAAGGCACAGAAATTTTTAGACTCCAAGGAGCCAACCTATAATGACGAAGAGGATGAATTATGTTGGATGGATTTATCTAATGCAGAAATTCATGTGATAGATAAAGCCAACGGAAGAGGTAATGCCCATTTTGTAAAAAATGATAATAGAATTTATTTAAATAGTTATGGAAAATTATTATCGATACAATGGGATGGTGGTGACGAAAAAGAAATAGTGAAAATCACGGGCATTACCACTTTTGGAAGTATTGCAAAACACAATGGAAAACCCATTGGCGACCCTTGTATGTTGCCACTTGTTTTAGCCGAAGAGGACGATGATGCAGCAAAAGAAAACAATCCACCTTCTAGTGCAGCAAGTATTTTATTGTCTCCAACAGGGAATGGTGCCGTTGCGCAAGTCAACAATAATATTTATTTTGTTACTATTCCAAAAGCGGGTAAAGTGGTGGAAATTTCGGTAGCGGATGCAAAAAATGCCGCTTTTCCTAGCAAACTATTAACTGAAGTAGGTGGTGAATTTCCAAGTTGGGAGGCCAATGGTAAAGTAATTCACTGGAGCCTAGGTGCAGCACATTTTACGTATGATATTGATAAGAGTTATGCTTTTGATGACAGTGTAGCCATGGCTAAAAAAGCGGAAGACTTAGCCAAAGAATTGGCTAAAAATGATACGACTAAAAAGGACTCTACGAACAAGGACAACCTTGCGAAAAAAGCTGATAAAAAAGAAACTCCTAAGTTTAAAGCAAGCGAACAATGGGTAAATGTATATTATGATAAAGACATTCCAACCGGTTCGGTCTTACTTAAAAATGCAAAAATCATCACCATGAATGGAGATGAAGTGATTGAAGGCGGGGATGTATATATTGTCAACAATCGTATTAAAGGAATCGGAAAATCAGGCACCCTAAAAACCGAAGCAAACACTTCGGTAGTGGATGTTTCAGGTAAAACCATCATTCCTGGTTTTGTTGACACCCATGCGCACATGTGGCCTAGCTGGGGCATCCATAAAAATCAAGCCTGGGTATATGCAGCTAATTTAGCCTATGGTGTTACCACTACGCGAGATCCACAAACAGCAACTACCGATGTACTCACTTATAGCGACATGGTGGAAGCTGGTAGTATGGTGGGGCCAAGAATTTATTCCACCGGTCCTGGTGTTGGTTATTGGTCATATAATTTGAAGGATTCAGCACAAGCAGAATCAGTATTGTCTCAGTACTCTAAATACTTTAATACCAAGTATATTAAAATGTATTTAGTGGGCAATAGAAAACAAAGACAATGGGTGATTCAAGCAGCCAAAAATCAACAATTAATGCCAACCACCGAAGGTGGTCTTGACTTTAAATTGAACATGACTAATTTATTAGATGGTTATCCTGGTCATGAACATTCTATACCAATTTATCCTTTGTACAATGATGTGATTAACACCATTGCTAAATCAAAAATGACAGTAACACCTACTTTATTGGTTTCTTATGGTGGACCATGGGCTGAAAATTATTTTTATGAAACAGCCAATCCTTATAGCGATCAAAAAATGCAATTCTTTACCCCTTATGAAGAGCTTGCAGCTAAATCACGCAGACGTGCTACCTGGTTTTTACCTGAAGAGCATGTGTTTCAAAAGCATGCGCTTAGCATGAAAAACCTAGTGGAAGCAGGTGGATTAGCGGGCATTGGTAGCCATGGTCAATTACAAGGTTTAGGCTATCATTGGGAGGTTTGGTCCATGCAAAGCGGGGGCATGCGCAACCATGATGCACTAAAAGTGGCTACCATATTAGGTGCTGCAGGATTGGGGCTAGATAAGGATTTAGGCAGTATTGAAACCGGTAAGCTGGCCGACTTAATCATTTTAAACAAGGATCCATTAACGGATATTCACAATACCAATTCCATTCAATTGGTCATGAAAAACGGTCGCTTATACAATGGCGATAATTTAAATGAAACAGTGACTGGCAAAAAAGTATTGGACCGTACCGAATGGTTGGATAGCAAGCCAGTAAAAAATACCAATGTAAAAGATTAAAATTTACATTGTCCAAAGCAATTGCTCTATTCACTAGGCATTGCTTTATAAAAAAGCACAGTCATTATGATTGTGCTTTTTTATTTTACCTAACTTTAAGAACTCATCTCAAATTATTTGTATGAAATACATGATTCGTTTATTTGCATTGTTGTTGTTAAATATAGCTGCCAATATAGGCCAGGCTCAAATTTATTTTAAATCAAAAAGTAAAAGCAACATTATTACAACTGAGCAGCAAAGATGGGAAAAGCATGTAGCTCAAACTACCATTATTAGAGACGAATGGGGTATTCCACATATTTACGGAAAAACAGATGCAGACGCTGTATTTGGATTAATGTATGCTCAATGTGAAGAAAACTTTCCTCAAATTGAAAAAAATTATTTAGAAATGCTCGGGCGCTTACAGGAGCTAAAAGAAAATGATATTGCAGTACCCAAAAATGAAGATAAAATTTATGCGGACCTAATGATGAAATTAATACAAGACAGTGTAGATGCGATCAATGACTACAACAATAGTCCCGTATGGTTTCAGCAATTGTTACAAGCACATGCCGACGGCATCAATTATTATTTATCGAAACATCCCAATGTACGCCCCGAAGTAATTACTCAATTTAAACCATGGTATCACTTAATGTGGACGGATGGCAGTGTTTCTCCAACAAGAACAGGTGGAATAGATGAAGCGGATATTGCTTTATTTTATGGACAAAAAAAGGGTGCAGCAGCAAAAAATAAATTAAATGTTGCAACTCGTTTTGATATGGAAGAAAAAACATTAAAGGGCTCCAACGGTTTTGCCATTGCGCCTATGCATAGCAAATCAGGCGAGGCTATGTTGTTTATTAACCCGCATGTTCCTTTTTATTTTAGGTCAGAAATGCATATGGTAAGTGAGGAAGGATTAAACGTATACGGAGCAGTTACTTGGGGACAGATGTTTATATACCAAGGATTTAACGAACATTGCGGCTGGATGCATACGAGCAGTTATGCCGATGTGGCCGATGTTTATGAAGAAAAAATAGCAAAAACCAATGATGGTTTTAATTATGAGTACGATCAAAAGCAATTACCCGTTGGCACACGCGAAATTGAAATTAAGTATTATGATCATGGCGTATTAAAATCAAAAATGTTTACGACTTATAAAACGCATCATGGACCTGTTATGGGTAGCAAGGAAGGTAAATGGTTAAGTTTACTTGAAAACAATCGTTCCCTAAATGCTTTACTTGAATGTTGGAATAGGACAAAATCAAAAAATATTGCGGAGTACACTGCTGCTTTAAATTTGCTTGCCAACAATAGCAACAACACGGTGTATGCCGATGCTCAAGGAAATATTGCTTACTGGCATGGCAATTATATGCCTAAAAGAAATGATCCAAGTATAGATTATACCAGACCTGTTGATGGAAGCATTAAAGCAACGGATTGGAATGGTGTACATGCTTTAAATGAAATTGTTCAAAGTATTAATCCTATCAATGGATGGTTGCAAAACTGTAACGCCACGCCTTTTACAGTAGCAGGAAAAAATAGCCCAAAACAGGAAAATTATCCTAGCTATATGGCACCAGATGGCGAGAACCCAAGAGGATTGAACGCAGTTCGTTTATTAGAAGGAATTGATAAAATTAATTTAGAAGAACTTATTCAATTGGGGTATAACAAACATTTAACTGCATTTGATATTGTACTTCCTTCTTTTATCGCTGCTGCTAAACAAATAAAAATAGATACGAGTAAGGTAATGGCTGGTGAAAATTTATTGACGCCCACATTAGCAAAAGCAATTGGCTATTTAGAAAAATGGAACCATGATGCTGACACGAATTCCATTGCACAAACCATTGCCATTATGTGGATGGCGGAAATCAATAATCCTGCAGGTCCTTCCGCATTTAAACCCAACACGGAGGAAGAAGGCACTCGAATTGTGGAAAGATATGCGGCAGTCAATAAGCTTTCAATCAATTTGAAATTAACCTGTTTACAAAAAGCGTTAACCTATTTAGAAACTAAATATGGTAGATGGGAAATTCCATGGGGGAGCATTAATAGATACCAAAGAGTCAATCCAGGGGAATATTTTAATGACCAGGCCAATAGTATTGCAGTTGCACAAACCTCCAGCAAATTTGGACAATTACCCGCTTTTGAAAGTAAAATCATGGCAGGCCCCCATCAATCAAACACCTTAAAAAGATACGGCTATTCTGGAAATAGTTTTGTAGCTGCAGTTAGCTTCGGTAAAAAACTAACTGCTAAAACCATTATCACTGGTGGTCAAAGCAGATGGGCGAATAACCCACATTTTACCAATCAGGCTCAAATGTACATTGACGGAAATTTTAAAACCATTCACTTTTATAAAGAAGATGTTTTAGCACATAAAGTAACATCATACAAACCTGGATTAGAAAGATAGTTTTCGTATAATTTTGAAATGCAAGCAATTTTTACAAGTCCTGCTGCATTTTTAACATCAAACAGTTGCATCATTTTTGTACGGTGCCCTTCTACTGTTCTTTTACTATGCCCTAATTCAAAGGCAATTAATTTACTGGGGGCTTCTTGACAAATCCTAATTAATATGTATTTATCATAAGTAGATAATTGATATACTTTGTCTACTATTTGTAAACGGTCCATATTATTGGCAAGCGCCTCCACCTTTATAGCAATATCGTTGCTGAAAAAAACTTTCTCGCTTCTAGCCATTTCTACTCCTTTTAACCACTCTTCTTTACTTACATTTCGAGAAACAATAACCGAAAAGCCATTGTCAATTAATTGAAAAAGTAAAAAATCGTCAAACTCGTTTAACACGACCATAACTGGTATTTTGTTTTTTAATAAATCAACCCAGCTTTTGTCTTTGACCTGAAAGCCATTAAACATGGCACTTTCAATGACCAAAATCCTTGGCATATCATTCACCATAAGGTCATTCAATAAACTTAAGTTATCAATGATGAGCGCGGACCAACTTTCAGCATGTTTATTAATGAGCATGGCACTACCAAGGGCATACACCGGTTGTTGATCACATATTATTACTTGACTGGTCATAAAAGAGTTTTAATGAATTAAAACAAAGCAATAATTTGTAATAAATTGATATACAGTATGCTATCCTATTTGAATGGCATATAGCTACATTGCAATTGCCCCGCTCTACTTTGTCCTAAATGGGTTTGATAGCTACTATTTGCATAGCACTAGCATCCTACTTAAATAATAGCCAAAATAAATGGTGATTGCTGTTTCTTTTTATAACTTCAGACTATCTATCACTAACCCCTTTGGCGAAAGCGTTGACAGCATTAAGAAATTTATTTTACCCTTTTGTCCCTGTTGGACATTTAAAAGTTTGGGTACTGGCACCTGCACTTAATCATCCAGATCCAAACTTGGCTTATTACTATGACTTTAGTCAAAGCATTGAAGAGTATACTCAAGTATTTTCTGAAATTGATATTCCTTGGAAATGGCAGCCAGTAACCTTAAACGATTACCAACAAATTGTACATGAAATTGATCGTGAGCGAAAAAAGGGAAAGTTTTTTCCTGTCGTACTCAACCTATGTGATGGGGATGAAATAAATGGCGCACCTGGCATTTCTGTTATTGAAGCACTTCATGAAAAAAATATTGTGTATACCGGTGCGGATCGTTTTTTTTATGATATTACTAC
>Ga0078894_10003868_pt1 | contig 11404 bp, 9 predicted proteins | sample LauGreSu1BDMLBSD_2_FD_67506 | JGI IMG/M metagenome (GOLD analysis project Ga0078894, IMG submission 67506) | Freshwater lake microbial communities from Lake Michigan, USA - Su13.BD.MLB.SD (version 4) (version 4) | ecosystem: Environmental > Aquatic > Freshwater > Lake | place: Lake Michigan, USA... | reverse complement strand
GTGTTTTAGCTGCTGACACTGGCGCAGGCGAAGTTGGTAGGCCCGCTAAAAGTATGAAGGATTCGGTGATATAGGTGTATAGGCGCTCTAGACTCATGGCTTACTCCTTTACTTTAGTGTGTAGGGGATGAAAACTACCTACAAACTGAGTATCGAACGTCAGCCACGCGAAATTAAGTACCCGTTCCCTATCTGTTCATAGGGGGAACCTATATATCTATATATTAGCATCGAGAGCCTTGATGCCTGGTGATCACCGAGAAACGCGTGTCAACTGGTTCCGATCGCGATGGTGAAAGATCTCGTGTCTTCCCTTCATCAGAATCTGTGTGTCTTCCTCGTAAGACCACGAATTGGCAGAGAGCAGCTTCACATCCAACTCATAGCGTACCGTTTTGAATTCGCGGTCGAGAAATGGATTGGAACATATGCCAAAAGTTGGCGAACCTAAGTCGGCTGCAAGTTTGAATTCTTTGGCGCCGAGCTCGACCACGCCGCCGGCGAGAACGGTGACACCGCGTGGGACGATAAAGCATCGCATGACCTGCTTGGCGCCGCCGTCCCAGAGCCAGTATCCGACTTCTTCGTGGAAGGGCTCGTCCTCGTCAAGGCGACGAATCACTGTGCTGTAACGAAGACCTGCCATAGTTTGCTCGTGATTGCTGATAGCGCCAATGGGCGTAAAAGTAACGAGCTCGCGAAATTGATTCACCTCGGTGCCACGGTCATCGGAGGGAGCGGTGTCGTGGCCTTTGACGCCCTCCCAAACGCCAACCAAATCTGCGAGTGGGCCTAGTGCAGCATAATCGATATCGGGCATCAGTGGTCACCTCTTGGGTCTTTAGAAAATCAGGTGCCTAGCATATGCGCTATCTTTCCAGACTCAAGGATCTTTTTGGATGCGTGGTCCTGAACGGGATGCCTTCGACATATTTGTAGTAAAACTTTAGATAATAGGAAAAATCACAAAAAAACCGACACCTTGGCCTCAGCGACCAAGCGGTAACAATGTACTCAATAAAAGTCACCCGAGGCCCTTAAGCGTAGGGAAAATTTTACCGATAACTTCAGCAGTTAATCGGAGGTGACCTATGGTGCAAGTCGATGTGATCTGGTCCTACGCCTACGGTGCGAGTTTCGCAGCCGCTGCGACTAGAGAACTTGCCCACGAGCGTGAGGCCTTTGGCAACCGCTACTACATGCTGGCAATGCTCTTTCTTGGTATCTTTTTCGCTCCGTCGGGGCTTTATCTACTGACAGCTTTTCCAGCCTGGGAAACGATGCAGGTTGTAAGCAAGGCGTCGGATTTATCTCCCTTGCTGGTTACGTTTTTCGGCGTCACTAACGTCACTCAGGGCATCATCGGCTTTTGGGTTGGATGGCGTTTCAGCCGCCGTCATGAATACTATAAGGCTCATCTCAACTGGATGATCGCATGGGTTGTCTTCTGGTTCGTACTGGTTTCCGGGTGGGATACCACTGGCTACCAGCGCTTTCTCTACGATCCGGTGATGAACAATGGCGTGCGATGGCAGGCGGGGCAGCATAATGGGTGGAGCTTTTTCACTGGTCCGGTATTTTTAACCCTACTCGCCATGGGCGCCGTCTTCGTGCCGATGTTGTCGCGCGGTATCTTTCGAGTCAATTACGAGATTTTGCGTAAAAATAGCGGGGAGCAGTTTCGTTTGCAGGCCGCCCTCGGCGTGATGCGACGGTACGTCTACTCTTGGTTCGGAGTGACCCTACTACTGGCCATCGGCGCAGCCATGATCGTGCGTACCGCTGCCGAGCTCACTGGCAGCGTAGTGGTTGGCTACCTACTGGGCCTACCGCTTAGTGCCACTCTGATTTACGTGATCGCCATACCGAAAGGACGGCTTTTTCACTGGATAGCGAGCCCGCTATATGGTGGCGATCATGACCCATCTAAAGATGACGGAGGGAACACCTAATGGTACAGGTCGACGTCATTTGGTCTTATGCGTTCGGTGCCTCCTTTGCAGCTGCCTCAGCGCGGCAACTTAGCGAAGAGTCGAAGGCGTTTAATAACCGTCATTTTATCCGACTACTTGTTTACCTATCGGTCTACTTTGGGCCTTCGGGGCTCTATCTACTGTGGGCCTTTCCCCGTTGGGAGACGATGCAAGTTGCCGAGTCACTCGACCAAATCCCGCCCTGGCTAGTGACGCTATTCGGAGTCACCAACGTAACGCAGGGCATCATAGGCTACTTGATTGGCTACCTGTTCGCGCGGCGAAAGGAGTATTATAAGGCGAATCTCAATTGGTATTTCGCCTGGATTTTATTCTGGTTTGTCCTTGCCTGCGGATGGGACACGACAGGTTGGCAACGGTTTCTCTACGATCCAGTGATGAACAGTTACGAGCTCTGGGAGCCCGGCCGCCACAATGGCATCGGGTTCTTCTTCGGACCGGTATTTACCTCGCTCGTCATCATGGGATGCTTTTTCGCACCGGCGCTGCAAAACGGGATAGTCGACCAGTACTATAAGAGCCTGCGCTCTGACCAAGAGACGAAAAGTCCGACTGGCCTTGACCACCTGCGACTTGTCGCAGCAACGTATGGCTCTATGTTTGGTGGAACCTTAGCACTAGCCGTGATCGCATCTTTCATCGTGCGCGGCTGCGTATCTGCACTTGGCAGTATGCTCGCCGGCTACATGGTCGGACTGCTGATCAGTATCGTTTTTGCCTACTTTTTACTATTTCGCCGTGGCATGCCGCTTAACCTTTATCTACGCCGTTTTTACGTGACCGATAAACACGATCAGGCCACTAGGTAGTCTCGTAGGGGTTCGTTCATCAAGAGTTCGTCTATTTACAGATAGGTGCAACATGACAGCCAATGCCCAAGGTCTTAGGCCTTTCGATACGGTTAGAATTGAAGAAATTATCGCTGCCCAAGATCTTTTCTTCGCAACTGGTGTGACTAGGTCTCCAGCCTATAGACGCCAGCAGCTCAAAAATCTATACCGCGCCATTGTTGATCACGAAAAAGAAATCATCGCTGCGCTTCATACTGATTTTAGAAAACCTGAATTCGAGACCATGACCTCAGAGCTTAGTGTTATTTATTTTGACTTGAAGATGGCAATCAGCAAGGTGAAAAAGTGGTCAAAAAGAAAGCGTGTATCGACCTCCATCTTTGCACAACCTGGACTTAGCTACATATGTCCCGAGCCAAAGGGGCGCGCCCTCGTGATCGGGCCTTGGAACTATCCGTTTCAACTTGTCATGGGGCCGCTAGTTTCAGCCGTAGCTGCCGGGTGCTGTGTCGTGGCAAAACCATCCGAATTGTCGCCTGCCACGTCCGCTGTGATCGAAAAAATCATCAAAGCAACATTCGCCCCGAACTACGTTACCGTGGTTCAAGGTGGCGTAGCCGAGACAACCGCACTTTTGGCGCACGAATGGGGTCATATCTTTTTCACGGGCAGTTCCGGCGTCGGCAAGATCGTCATGGGGGCGGCGGCCAAGACTTTATCTTCGGTCACTCTGGAGCTCGGCGGCAAAAATCCCGCCATCATTGATGATTCGGCACCAGTCGCCGAGACGGCACAGCGTCTTGTTTGGGGCAAGTTCTTCAACGGCTCTCAGACCTGTATCGCGCCGGACTACCTGCTGGTTCCCGAAGGAATGAAAGCGGAGCTGGTCGCGGCCATGACTAAGGAGATCGAGGCCTCATACGGACGAGATCCCGAGCAGAGCCCAGACTTTGCTCGCATGATTTCCGATCGTCACCATGATCGATTGGTCGGTCTTCTCAAGGGCGCGAACATCCTGACCGGCGGACGACACAACAAGGCAACGCGCTATTTTGCTCCCACGATCATTGATGGAGTCGGCATCGATCATCCAGTGATGCAGGAGGAAATTTTTGGACCGATTTTACCTGTCATCACTTATAAAAATTTGGATGAAGCCCTGGCGGTTGTGAATGCACGGCCTAAACCACTTGCCCTCTACGTTTTTAGCAGGCGAAGATCCGTCACGAGCAAGATCATGCACGGCGTTCAGTTCGGTGGTGGCTGCGTGAATACCACGTTGATGCATTTTGTCAGCCACAAACTACCTTTTGGCGGAATTGGGTCGTCCGGGATTGGCTCGGGCCATGGCAAATATGGCTTCGATGCCTTCACCCATAATAAGGGCATCGTGGTGAGTACCTTCTGGGCCGATTTATACGTGAAGTATCCACCTTACGGGGCGACCAGCGCGTTGATCCGGCGGCTCACTCGGTTGCTTATGCGGCTACCGGGCTGAGGATCCAATGCCACGACCAGCTAAAGTCCTCTGTACCATTAGCGCAAACACCTTCTCGAGTTCACGCTGTACCCAGTCTCCCTCGAGGATACCAAGCGCTCTTGCGATGGCCTCAATAGTTGCCAGTCCCTGGGCCTTAGTCTCACGGCGCACAAGATACTGGGTGTCTGGACCAGGCGGCAGAGTCACCGCTTGAATGCCAGCAAGTAGCGGCTCGCGCCGCCGCATCTTGGACGTCTGCCGCCAGTTACCGTCTGGCACCACCAGCGTGTAGGGACCACCCTCGCGCATGGTTGGAGAGAGTTCGATTGCGTCATCTGCCGGATAAAGAATCAGAGGACGGCACCCCTCTGGGAGATGCTCAGCTAAATCAAGGGGGATATCCCTATCACCTCGCGTCAGCATCACACTGTTCGTCAACGCCTGAGCAGCCAGCCGGCCGGTGTTAGTCGGGACCTGTAATTCACGCCGCGCCGCAAGCAACACCAACTTTGTCGCCGTGCTCAGTTGTGGAATATCGCTGCAAATGCAGACCTCTCGTCGCATCTTGCAGCGGTCGCAGCGGAGCCAGTATTTTTTTCGCATCTTTCTCGCCATTTAAGTTTAGACATCTGGACCATTAGGAGCCTGTAACTTAGCTCCGATAGTTCCGGCGCGCACCCAATAGCCTGAGTGTTGAAGGCTAAGCGAAGGCTGTGAGGCGCCTATGTCCGGTTGCACTTGCATACCATACATTTGTATGGTCTAATGATTATATGGAGCGATTGACCAACAACTTAGACCCCTTAAGTCACCTCGATGACCTCGGCGGCAAGCTTTGCCGGCGGGGGCCCTCCCCCTCCACTTCCGGCCGTTTGGCCTCGCACCACCCAGAGCTCGATCGCTTCTTGGTGGGCGGCCTCCCACTTGGCACGATCGTCGAGATAGGTTCGCCGATTGGCCGGGGGGGCCGCCGTCCCCTGATCGAATTTATCGCCGCCGCCACTCAGGGGCGCTCGACCGCAGTGCCTTACTGGGTCCTTTGGGTCTACAGTAAGAGCCAGGTCTATCCGCCAGCCTGGCGGGCGCATGGCGTTGACCTGAGCCGCGTCTGTTTTGCCCGCAGTAGCAGCCCTATGGAGCTGAGACCGGCGCTCTTATCACCTCTCTTCAAGGTCATCGTACTGGACGCACCAGCTCAGCTGTCGGGGGATGATCTAACATTTTTGGCGCATCATGCGCGTCTACAGGGCAAGCTTTTTGTCCTCATACGTAATTATCTACTGACGCAGGATGGCCAAAGCATCTGGCCAAAGTTACGACTTAACGTCTGGCGCTCGCCCCGGGAGCCTGGCGCTTATCACCTCGATGTCATCCGCGGACTTTCCCCGCGTCAGGCCGTGATCACGCTAGATCCAGCTGGGGGTGAGCATGTCGCTCGCTGACTTTATAGCGGTCGAGGGTGATTTTGCAGATGGGGCTACACCGGCTGTGCTAACCCCTCGCTTTATGCGCTGGGATGAGCGCATCTGGCTGCTCGATCTGAGCGCTTGCCACAACTACTGGCACACCCAGGCGCGCCGACGCCAGACTGCAGTCTTAACGTTGGTCGAGGACATCTTGCGACGCAGTCTTAAACCTGGGATGCGGGCCGTGATGGCTGATCACCCGTGGCGAGCACTGCTGGCCTTGCGGCAGATGCAGCTGCGCGATTTGCAGGGGCTTCTCGACTTGCAGCAGCACTTTGGCCGAGCTTTTTACCAGCAAGTGAGCTGGGAGGCATGGCATGGATGTGCAGAGGAGCTAGGCACTCACGCAGCTGCTTGTGGGTGGCCACGCTTTGATCCAGTCGTCTTTAGGCGTCAGCTCAAGCATATGCAGACTGTCATCGACCGCATTGAACCACCCCATGCTGGTGGTCAGGCTAAGGGAGCTACGCCGCACAGTTGGCGCAGTATCGATGCCCTGGCCATGCGTAGGCGTTTTGGCAGCACGGTTGCCCTCCTGTGGGAGTGGTCGCACCTTCAAGCCGAGCGTGAGCGGCCGAGAGCAGGCACGCATCCTCAGGGATTTCCCTGGGTCTTTTGGACTAGTAGGGAGAAGCCACTGCTGCAGCGTCACCTCGACGGGCCTCTACTGCAGTGGGACGATCTCGCTTTATTTTTGGCCGAGGACTTGGACCGCTTATGTCGCCTACCGACCTGGGATGCTCGTGAGCGCGTCACGGCAATGAGTTGGCACCTCACACTGGACGACCTGAGTACCATTACGGTGCCGATTAACTTCCGTCACCCGCACAGCTTGGCTAGCGAGCGAGGACAGCACAAGACGGCCTTGATGCAGGCCAATTATAGCTTCAGCGCCACCACCAAACAAAAAGATGTTGATGTCTATCCACGCGGCATTGTTGGTTGGCAACTAGTGATCGATGAGCGCCTGGTGATCCCACCATTCTTAACGGATCTCTTTGGTGACAGTAACGACAGCGACATAAGGCACCTGCGCGAGCTCGAAAATCAGCTACCAGTACCGATTGAACGCTACGAACTCCGCGACGACTGGGTGCCGGAGGCTGCCTTTAGCCGCAGCTCCAATGCTGAGGAGCATCCTAGCGACGACCGCACCGGTGAGTCTTGCTTGCCTTGGCTCTCAGCAGCACGAGTGCGTCCTTTTTACATCGATATTCCAACCCCTCTTGATACTGAGGGCTATTCGACGGCGCGTATTTTTCTTGAGCGAGTGAACGGGAAGTGGTGGCTAAGCAGCATTGGCAGCAGCCAACGTGATTATTATGCCGTCATCGATCGCCAGCAACGTTGGCTCTGGACTTATCGTGACCAGACCGGCAAGTGGTGGATCCATGGTCGATTTGATTAAACACTACGGTTGGACCGAGTGGCTTTGTCACAGTAATTTTAGTTTTCTGATGGGAGCCTCCCATCCACACGAGCTTATCGAGAGGGCTCAGGGGCTCGGCTATCACGGACTAGCTCTGACGGATTATGATGGCGTTTATGGCTCAGCTCGCATGCACAATGCTTGGGTGCGGCAAAGTAAAAGCCTGGATAGCGCTCAAACACCGATCAGACTCTTTCATGGCGCTGAGTTTCACCTCGCCAAAGACCATGAGCTCCCGCTTTTATTACAGGACACCGTGGCTTTACTGGCCACCAGCCATCGTGGCTATCACAACCTTTCGGCTCTTGCTAGCTATGCGCACCGTGACGGCAAACTGGCGGCAAATATCCCTCCAGATGCTCTACTTAGCGCTGACGTTACGGATCTCGCGGCGATCATCCCGATGCGAGGTTTGCTGCGGCGTGGCCAGGAGGAGCTCTTACGCGAGCGTTTAGCTAAGCTTCGCGATCATTTCAATGGGCGTGTCTACTGCGCTGTCAGTCGCCACTTAACACCGGCCGAAGATCACTGGATCACACCCACCATCAGGCTGGCCCGAGATCTCGGCCTGCCTTGCATTCTGACTAATGACGTCTTTATGCATGAGCGCAGCACTAAGGAGATGAGCGATCTTTTGCATGCTATTCGTCATAACCAGACCCTCAGTCAGGTGGGCAGTCATTTATTTCCTAACGGCGAGCGCTCGCTGCATGACCCGAGAACTCTGGCCAAACGTTATCAAGATCTGCCTATATACGCCTCTGCGCTGGCGGCAGGCAGATCCTTAGCCGACAGCTGCCAGTTTGATTTTCGCTCGCTGCGTTATCACTACCCCAAGGAGATGTTACCGCCAGGCGTCACCGCTCAGGATTATCTCGCAGAGATCACATGGGCAGGAGCCAGAGCTCACTACGGCAATGTACCGTCCAAAATTGAGCACCTGCTCCGTCACGAGCTAAAGCTGATTGAGCAGCTAGGTTTTGCTGATTATTTTTTGACGGTTTGGGATATTGTGCGCTGGGCACGTGAGCAAGGGATTCTCTGTCAGGGGCGAGGATCAGCCGCTAACTCTGCGGTCTGTTTTGTTCTACAAATCACGGCCGTTGACCCTAACCTATTTGATCTCCTGTTTGAGCGCTTTATATCGGTGGAGCGCGGCGATCCTCCTGATATCGATGTCGACTTTGAGCACGAGCGGCGCGAGGAGGTGATTCAGCACATCTACCAACGCTACGGCCGCAACCATGCGGCTATGATCGCCAATGTCATTACCTTTCGGCGACGTGGCGCCATTCGTGCCGTGGGCAAGGCGCTCGGGATATCCACGGACAGTCTCGATAACACGGACCATCCTAATGAGCACCTAGCTCGCTTGACCGAGAGACTACGGGGTTTTCCACGCCACCTTGGGATTCACTCGGGCGGCTTTATGCTTACTGATCGCCACCTCAACTGGCTAGTGCCACAGGAGCCAGCGACGATGCCTGGCCGCACGGTGATTCAGTGGTGCAAGGAGGATATTGAGGCTCTAGGTTTTTTCAAAATCGATATTCTTGCCTTAGGGATTCTGACTGCCATACGCAAGACCTTTAGCTTGGTCAAAGAACACGACGGACGCGATCTCTCGCTTGCCTCTATCCCAGCAGGCGACAAAGCCACCTACGACATGATTTGTCGCGCTGATACGGTCGGCACCTTCCAGATCGAAAGTAGGGCGCAGATGTCGATGCTACCTAGACTACGGCCGCGTAAGTTTTACGACCTAGTGATTGAGGTGGCAATCATCAGGCCAGGTCCGATTCAGGGCGGTATGGTGCATCCTTTTCTGCGTCGCCGTCACGGCGAGGAGCCTGTGACGTTTCCAGATCCGCGTCTTGTTCCCATACTTGAGCGCACTTTAGGTGTGCCTATTTTCCAAGAGCAAGTGATGCGCATTGCTATGGCTGTTGGGGGATTTTCGCCTGGTGAGGCCGACCAGCTGCGTAAAAATATGGGAGCATTTGCTATGAAGGGCGATCTTTTGGGCCTCGGCGAAAAGCTGCGTGACGGCATGCGCAGAAACGGCATCGCCGAGCCTTTTGTCGAGCAAATTCTTGGACAGATTCGTGGCTTTGCTGAGTATGGATTTCCTGAGTCGCATGCGGCATCGTTCGCACTCCTAGCCTACGCCTCGTCTTACCTCAAATGCCATATGCCGGCGGCCTATTTTGTCTCGCTTTTAAACTCGCAGCCTATGGGATTTTACCCTCCCCATATTTTGATTCATAGCGCTCGCATGGACGGTGTACCGATCCTCCCCATCAGTGTGACTCACTCATATTGGGACAGCACTCTAGAGCGCACTGATACGGGGAAGCTAGCTATACGCCTTGGACTACACTTAGTAAGGTCTCTACGCAAACAAGCTGCAGAAAATCTATGCCGCGAGCGACAACGCCAGGGTAGCTGGCCAAGTTTGCTGGCCATGCTGCAGTCAAACTCGCTGAACCGCCTCGACCTAACAGCCCTAGCAGCAGCAGATGCCCTCCGCTCCTTTGGTGTCGAGCGTCGAGCGGCATTGTGGCTAGCAGCAGCGGCACCTTTTTCAGCCTTCCTTGAAGATATAGAGGACACCCCCCAGTTTGCATCGGAGCGAGCTATGGAGCGCTGCCAATCTGACTTCTATGCCACGACGACTACGCTGGGCCCTCATCCTGCAGCAATTTTACGGTCTAATTGGTGCTACCGACTCCCTGCGAATCGTCTACAGCTTGCAAACGCGTTGATAAATCTCCGCCCTCGGCAAGAAGTAGCAGTATTCGGCATGGTCGTCGTCCGGCAGTCACCACCATCAGCTAAAGGAATGGTGTTTATAACCTTGGAAGATGATACTGGTATGCTCAATATCGCCTTCACCCCGCAAGTCTATGAACGCCATCGCCGGATTATTGATGGCTATGCCTTTCTCTGCGTACGCGGAATATTGCAAAGACAGCACGATGCCGTCTCGATTCTGGTGACAGAGGTGCTAAAGCCAGAAATACAGGAGGCGCAAGTGTTGTCACTAGAGACAACAGGAGACGCCTCCACTGTAGATTTGACACAGGCTGAGCTGATCGACACGCGCAACTACATGTAGGCCTGAGTACTACTGCCATGCATGCAGCACATGATCCCATCCACGAACATTGGGGCCAAGACCAAGCCTTTGCCGTACGTCGCTCCGCCCATAGATCGTCTGCATATCGTATTTATAGCTATCGAATACGCCTTGATTTGGGCCCAAATGCTTCTTGATCCCGACATAGAGAGTACGCCCACTACCCCACCGGTCGCAGCTCGAACCACCGTCGGCCTTGCAGCGGAGATTCCTTAGACCTGTGAGCGCGTTACATTTATAGCCATTAGCTGACTGCTCTGCAGGGTTACAATCTAATCCCACGGCAGCTGCATCCATGCGCCGCGACTGCGTCAGTCCGCAAGCTGGATCCCAAGAATTACCCCAGGCCTCGCAGCCTTTGTTGACATCCCACGACGACTCTCTTACAGCAGATCCAGCAATAATCAGCACGCACTCTTCGTAACTGAGACCAGTCTCCGAAGCACCACGAGGATCACTGCAAGCCTGCGCAATAGCATCGACAGCGGACTGTGACAGGCGATCGAGACCAAACCACCCGTCCGCTTTTACGGCACTCACGGTGTCCGCAGGTGAACCACAGCCTTCTAGCATGGCACCGGACAGAAAAACCAAGGCCAATAGGGGCTTCAATTTCATGGGACTTCCTTTCCTGATGAAATGATTCCTACGTGGTCTATTTTGACGCACGAACCAGCAATTCCAAAAAAGAGACCTTATCTTAGCATCATGCAAAAGACGAGTCAAAACCACTACTGGTGAGCGCGGCAATGGTAAACTTATATATGTTTATTTATTGATGATATTTAGGATGGTTCCCGTACGCCATGGGATCTTCTAGAATCAGATCACCATCGTCGCCGAGCGTAATTGTCATGACCACACGTTTTCCGGCGAAATTAAAGGCTATCGCATCCATAAGGAGATGCTCGAGATCTCCATCATCTTCGAGACGATCATAAATGGCCCTGACTCCACGCTCATATTTACCCTTGATTTTATGTCCATCGATAAAATCAGTGGCAACAAAGCGTCCATCTGCCTTCAGCTTAACACTACGAAAACTTAACGGGCCTTGATCAGAAATTTCTTCCACTCGATCTGTAATCAAGGTTTTGCCAATCAA
>Ga0078894_10003867_pt1 | contig 11404 bp, 11 predicted proteins | sample LauGreSu1BDMLBSD_2_FD_67506 | JGI IMG/M metagenome (GOLD analysis project Ga0078894, IMG submission 67506) | Freshwater lake microbial communities from Lake Michigan, USA - Su13.BD.MLB.SD (version 4) (version 4) | ecosystem: Environmental > Aquatic > Freshwater > Lake | place: Lake Michigan... | reverse complement strand
CCTTCGGCCTTCAGCGCCTTGGCTTTGGCGGCGATGGCCAGGGTGAGGGAAGGCTGAAGAGCCTCGGCCCGGGCGGACAGCGTCAATGGGCGCTGAGAGGGCGGGCGCAGCATCGGCGCATCGACATAAAAAAGCATCGCCGTGAGGCTTTGCCGGTGTGGGGTCATCCTGCCGTATTCCCTATCCCTCGATTCGTTCAGTGCACACTCTTTGGCAGTGAGTCCGTGGTGGTGGCTCTGTCAGCCAGACCTTCACCGGCAGACGACTTCCTCTTCTCACACCGTTTCTCACTCCGTCTTGATGTCGCCCGCTGAAGCCGCGCTAGTGCTGGCCGCCGATGATGCGCGTGCCCTGGCCGGCTTCTACGCGGCTTTGGTGGAGCAGCCGTTGCAGGCTGGTCTTGGCACCCGCCACTGGAGGGTGGCTTTGCCCGCGGCGGGCTGGCTCGAGGTGTACGAACCCAGCCGCAGCAGACCCCAACCGCGCCAGCGCGGCCGTCTGGCGGTGTGTTTGCGACGCGAGGGCAATGCAGCAGTGCTGGAGGCCTGGATGGAGCAGGCCATCGCCTTGGGCGCCCAGCCGCTCGATCGGCCACGCCAGGAAGCATTCGGTTCAGAGGTTTGGCTGTTGGATCCTGAGGGCAATGGCCTTCTGTTGCTGGTTCGCGATTCATAAAGTCGCCGCCATGACGTTGCTTCCTTCCACCCCCAGCGCCACGGCGCCCGATCTGGATCTGGAATTGGCGCGGGTCGCCGAGGCCTGTGATGGTTGCAGGCGTTGTGCTCTAGGTGCCACTCGCCTGCAGGTGGTGGTGAGCCGCGGCAACCCCAGGTCTCCGCTGATGGTGATCGGTGAAGGTCCTGGTGCTCAGGAAGATGAGCAGGGCAAGCCGTTCGTGGGGCGCTCCGGACAGCTGCTGGATCGGATGCTGGAGAGCGTGGGGATCGACAGCAACCGCGATGCCTACGTCTGCAACATCGTCAAATGCCGACCGCCGGACAACCGCAAACCCACAGCTCTGGAGATGGCGGCCTGTAGGCCTTGGCTTGACCAGCAGATTCAGCTGGTCGATCCAGCCGTGATCCTGTTGGCCGGGTCAACCGCTGTTGAGGGTCTGCTGGGCATCAAGGGCGGCATCACCAAATTGCGCGGTCAGTGGCGCCGCGGCGAGGGCTCCAGCCTCGAAGGCCGTTGGCTGATGCCGATCTTTCATCCCTCCTATCTGTTGCGCAACGCATCGAAGGAGCGCGGCTCTCCGAAGTGGCTCACCTGGCATGACCTGCAGGATGTGCAGCGCCGCTTGGCCCAATTGAACGCTCCGCTGTGACAGGCTTGCGCCACATCTTTCGGCCCCTGCCCTCGCCGCTGCCATGACAGCTTCCCTGGCCTCTGCTCCGGCAACCGAGGACGCGCTGAACCCCCGCTACGACACGGTGATCCGGCGTCGCAAGACCCGCAGCGTGCGCGTTGGTGATCTCTGGATGGGTAGCGACCACCCGGTGGTGGTGCAGTCGATGATCAACGAGGACACTCTCGATATCGAGGGCGCGACGGCCGGCATTCGCCGCCTTCACGAGGCGGGCTGCGAGATCGTGAGGGTCACGGTGCCATCGCTGGCCCATGCCAAGGCGATGGGTGAAATTCGTCAGCGCCTGGAAAGCACCTACAAGCCCGTGCCGCTGGTGGCTGATGTGCACCACAACGGCATGAAGATTGCCCTGGAGGTGGCGCAGCACGTTGACAAGGTGCGGATCAATCCAGGCTTGTTCGTGTTCGACAAGCCGGACCCGAACCGCACCGAGTTTTCTGATGCCGAGATTGCGGCGATCGGTGATCGCATCACCGAAACCTTTGAACCGCTGGTGAAGCTGCTCAAAGAGCAGGACAAGGCGCTGCGCATCGGCGTGAATCACGGCTCTTTGGCGGAGCGGATGTTGTTCCGCTATGGCGATACACCCCTGGGGATGGTGGAGAGCGCCCTGGAGTTCATTCGGATCTGCGACCGGCTCGACTTCCACAACATCGTGATTTCGATGAAGGCGTCGCGGGCGCCGGTGATGCTGGCTGCCTACCGGATGATGGCCGACCGCATGGATGCGGAGGGGTTCCACTATCCGCTCCATCTCGGCGTCACCGAAGCCGGTGACGGCGACTATGGCCGGATCAAGAGCACCGCTGGTATCGCCACCCTGCTCAGCGAAGGCCTGGGCGACACCATTCGTGTCTCCCTCACGGAGGCACCAGAGAAGGAAATCCCGGTTTGCTACGCCATCCTCCAGGCGTTGGGGCTGCGCAAAACGATGGTGGAGTATGTGAGCTGCCCCAGTTGCGGCCGCACGCTGTTCAACCTGGAAGAGGTCTTGCACAAGGTGCGCAGTGCCACCGCACACCTCACGGGTCTCGATATCGCCGTGATGGGCTGCATCGTGAATGGCCCAGGGGAGATGGCGGATGCTGACTACGGCTACGTGGGTAAGACCCCGGGTGTGATTTCCCTCTACCGCGGTCGAGAGGAGATCCGTCGCGTGCCCGAAGCCGAAGGTGTGGAAGCCCTGATCGCTCTGATCAAGGACGACGGCCGCTGGGTGGATCCCTGAGCGTTTCTGCGGTTTTCACTCCTCCCTGAGTCCTGTTTCAGGGGCTAGTTTGAGATCACTGGAAGAGCTCAGGAGCTCGCTGTATGGGCAGCCGTGAGGATCGTCGTGGTGCGTTGACTGGATCCAGGTTGTTGCTGCTTGTTGGGGTCGGTGCTGTCAGCGCTATTGCCTTACCTCCTTTGCTGGCCCCCAGTGCGGCTTCCCTGATCAGCGAAAGCCCCAAGGAGGTGATCGACCAGACCTGGCAGATCGTCTTCCGCGACTATCTCGATATCAACGGCAAATACACGCCGGACAAGTGGCGCACGTTGCGTCGCCAAATTTTGGCGAAAAGCTATGGGAGCACCAAAGAAAGCTATGAGGCGATCCGTGGCATGCTCGCCAGCTTGGATGATCCCTACACGCGGTTTCTCGATCCGCGTGAGTTCAAGGAGATGCAGATCGACACCTCCGGGGAACTCTCGGGGGTGGGTATCCAGCTGAGCCTGGATAAGGACACCAAGGAGCTGGTGGTGGTGAGCCCGATCGAAGGCTCTCCCGCTTCACGGGCTGGTGTGATGCCGAAAGACGTGATCGTCTCGATTGACGGCAAGAGCACCAAGGGGATGTCGACGGAAGACGCCGTGAAGCTGATCCGTGGACAGGCCGGTACCACGGTGAACCTGCAACTGCGCCGCGACGGCAAGCTGGTGGAAGCTCCTCTGGTGCGAGCTCGCATTGAGCTGCATGCGGTGGACAGCCAGGTGAACACCAGTGCTGACGGCACTAAGATTGGATACATCCGCCTGAAACAGTTCAACGCCAATGCCGCCCAGGACATGGCGGAAGCGCTGAAGAAACTCGAGGCCCAAAACGTTCAGGGGTATGTGCTCGACCTGCGCAGCAATCCCGGTGGATTGTTGATGGCCAGCATCGCCATTGCTCGCCAGTGGCTGGATGAGGGTGTGATCGTGTCCACCAAAACCCGCGACGGTATTCAGGACACGAAGCGTGCCAACGGCCGTGCCCTGACACAGCGTCCCCTAGTGGTGCTGGTGAATGAAGGCTCCGCCAGTGCTAGCGAAATTCTCTCCGGCGCTCTTCAAGACAACCATCGTGCTGTGGTGGTTGGCGAGAAGACCTTCGGTAAGGGTTTGGTGCAATCGGTGCGTGGGCTGTCGGATGGATCCGGCATGACCGTAACCATCGCGAAATACCTCACTCCCAATGGCCGTGACATTCACAAGCAAGGCATTGATCCGGATGTTCGCTCCAAGCTCACTCCCGCTGAAGCCCAAAAGCTGCGGCTCGAGGATCTGGGCACAAGTAAAGACAGCCAATACCGAGCGGCTGAATCCACTCTTTTGAAGCAGGTGAAGAACAGCGCAGGTGTGACAAAGGCACGCCTGTACAACCCTTCGAGCGCCAATGTGCCGGCGGCGCTTAGCGGAACCGGATCAGGACGCTGATATCAGGCGGCGCCGCCCACCGGTTGCATCAAACCGCCACCGGGGGTCGAGTCGTCATCGTCATTGCCGGTGTCGCCTTGGAGCAACGCATAGACACCCAGGGCGATTAGGCCAACGAGAGAGGAGATCAGGCTGAGCCCACCGCCACCAAAGCCTGTGCCCAGATCGATCACCTCACCAAGCCCAGCGCCCATGAGAGCCCTTAACAGAAGTTCTCACAATTGTAACGGACTTTTGCGGGGATGAGAGGCCTGGTGTGATCCAGCGCCAGGCCTAGCGCTGGCTTGGCTTCATACCGCCAGCACAGCCTCGTTTTTGGCCTTGAGCTGCTCGGCGCGCTGGGCATCGGTGAGGCCATCGGAGCCGGGGATCTGCTCGGCCATTTGCTTGAGCCAATTCATCAGCTCCTCCACCTGCTTCTCCATCGGCAGCACCCCGAGGCCGCGGGCCAGCACCTTGGAGGTGGTGCCGGAGCCGGCCTGAAACACCAGCCGCCCATGCAGGTGTTGGGGAAGCCCCTGGCGCAGCAGCCGGAACGCGGGCTCTTCCATCGGCGTCTCCAGCGCGATGTTGGGTTTCTCCGGTTTGATGCGCGAGAAGCCGCAGCGCTTGGCCAGCAGCTTCAGCTCCATCAGTTGCAGCAGGGAGATCACCGGCGCTGGGATGGCGCCATAGCGATCCACCCAGTCGGTGGCCAGCTGCAGCAGGGCGTCTGGGCTGCTGCAGTCGGCCGCGGCGCGGTAGGCCGCCATCTTCTCGTCGTTGTCGGCGATCCAGTCGCCGGGGATAAAGGCGGTGATCGGCAGATCGATCTGGGTGTCGTCTACAGCTGGGATGTCTTGGCCCTGGATCTCGGCGAGGGATTCCTGGAGCATCTCCATGTAAAGGTCGAAGCCGATGGTTTCCATCTGGCCGCTCTGCTCCACCCCCAGCAGGTTGCCCACGCCGCGGATCTCCATGTCGCGCATGGCGAGCTGGTAACCGCTGCCCAGTTGGGCGAACTCTTGGATGGCCCGCAGCCGTTGCCGCGCCGCCTCGCTCAGGGAGGCATCACCGGGATAGAACAGCCAGGCATGGGCCTGGATGCCGCTGCGGCCTACGCGGCCGCGTAGCTGATAGAGCTGGGCTAAGCCGAACTTTTGGGCGTCCTCGATCAGGATCGTGTTGACGCGAGGGATGTCGAGGCCGCTCTCCACGATCGTGGTGCAGAGCATCAGATCGGCTTCGCCGGCGTTGAAGGCCACCATCGCGCTCTCCAGCTCGCCCTCGGCCATCTGGCCGTGGGCCACCAGCAGCCGCAGGCCCGGGATCATCAGCCGCAGCCGCTCGGCCACCTCATCGATTCCCTCTACCCGCGGCACCACATAAAAGATCTGGCCGCCGCGATCGAGCTCCTGGCGGATGGCGCTACGCACCGCTTCTTCATCCAGGGCGGCGAGGTGGGTTTTGATCGGACGGCGCAGCGGCGGCGGCGTGGTGATCAGGCTCATCTCGCGCACCCCCGAGAGGCTCATGTAGAGGGTGCGCGGGATTGGCGTTGCCGAGAGCGTGAGCACGTCGACGTCTTTGCGCAGGGCCTTGATCTTTTCCTTCTGGTTCACGCCGAAGCGCTGCTCCTCATCCACCACCAGCAGGCCCAGCTCTTTGAACGTTGTGCTCTTGCCGAGCAGTTGGTGAGTACCCACCACCACATCCACGGTGCCTTCCACCAGGCCCTCCTGGATCGCCTTGCGTTCGCCGGCGGTACGGAAGCGATTGAGCAGGCTCACCTTGATCGGGTACGGCGCAAAGCGCTCCGAGAGAGAGCGCCAGTGCTGCTGCGCTAACACCGTGGTGGGCGCCAGCATCGCCACCTGTTTTCCGGCCGTCACCGCCTTGAAGATGGCGCGGATCGCTACTTCGGTTTTGCCGAAGCCCACATCGCCGCACACCAGCCGGTCCATGGGCTGGGGTTTTTCCATATCGCGCTTCACATCCGCGATCGCCTTGATCTGATCCGGCGTGGGTTCGTAGGGGAACGACTCCTCCAGTTCGCTTTGCCAGGGGCCATCGGCGGGGAAGCAGAAGCCCGCGGCCTGGTGGCGCTCGGCGTAGAGCTTCACCAGATCGAGCGCCACCTTCCGCACGGCTTTGCGCGCCCGCTCCTTGGCCTTGCTCCAGGCGGTTCCGCCCATGCGGTTGAGATCGGGCGGCTGCTCGGTGGTGGCCCGGTAGCGGCCGAGGCTGCCCAGCTGATCGGCGGCCACCCGCAGCAGGCCATCGGCGTACTGCACCACCAGGTAGTCGCGCGATTCACCGCTGATCGCCAGCTTCTCGAGCTTGAGAAACTTGCCGATGCCGTGGTTGCGGTGCACCACGAAATCGCCGGGGCGCATCTTGTTGGGATCCACGGTGCGGCTGGCTGCCTTACGGCGGCGGCGCACGTAGCCCGTGGCCGTGAGCGATTGCTGGCCGAAGAATTCCCGGTCGGTGATCAGCGCCAGCTTCCAGGCCGGCAGCTGAAGGCCCTCCAGCTCAGCGGTGCCCTTGGTTTTGAGGGCGACGGGGGTGTTCTGCTCGATCAGCCGCTCGATCGAGGCGACATCGCCCGGGTTCGGCACGAAGCGGCTGATGCAGTCGTGCTCCTCCAGCAACGCCACGGCCCGGGTGGGCTGGGCTGAGAGCAGCCACACCTTGGCCTTATCGCGCTGGAAGCCCTTGATCAATTCGGCGAGCTTGCCGAATTGATTGGGGTAGGCCGGCACGGGCCGGCTGGCCAGATCGAAGCTGTTGGCATGGCTGTCGCTTTCATGCAGCTCCGCGAGATCGAAACCTGCGAAGGCCTCGGTGGTGGCAAGGGCTTGCTCAGGCGGCCGGTGCAGCACCGCCGGCAGCTCCACGCCCAGCTCGGCGCTCACTTCGCTGTGGTGGTCGCTGGCGTGATCGAACCACTGCTGGCCGTGGGCCAGGCAATGGCGCCGTTCATCCACGGCAATCAGGGTGTTGGCGGGGAGATAGCTGAGTAGCGAGGCCGGTTCACTCCATGCCAGGCCCATCAGCCGCCGCATGCCTTCGGGTGTTCCCCCTTCCAGCAGTTGCTCGAGCGCTTCAGGGTTCAGCAGCTGATCCAGCCCATCGGGCATCTCTTCACGCAGCGCTGCTGCGATCAGCGGGCCGTAGCCGCTGGGGGTGAGGCGCACCACCTCAATCGGATCGAGGGAGCGCTGACTAGCGGGATCGAATTCCCGCAGCTTCTCCAGCTCCTCCCCGAAAAATTCCAGGCGCACCGGCAGCTCGGCGGATACCGGGAACACATCAACGATGTCGCCGCGGCGGCTCCAGCTGCCCTCTTGCTCGATTGCAGTCACACGCTCGTAGCCCAGGCGAGTCAGCGTTTCGCCCAGCTGCTCGAGATCCACCGTGTCGCCCTTGCGCAGGCTCAGGCATTGGGCCTTGAGGGCTACCGGTGGCGGGAGGTGCGGCTGCAGGGCCCGTTCGGTGGCCACGATCGCCAGTCGCTGGCCGCCGGTCTTCCTGCTATTGCCATCGCCGGGCAGATCCAGCAGTTCGCTGAGCACCTGCAGCTGGCCCCAGGTGATCTCGCTGGTGGGATCGAAGGGCTCATAGGGGCTGCCTTCGCTGGTGGGATAGAGCTGAGCGCTGCTCCAGCCCATCAGCTCCAACAGCGCCGCCCAGCGGCCCGCTTCCTCCAGGGTGGGCACCAGCACCAGCAAGGGCGCCTCGGCCGCGGCCGCCAGGGCGCTGCTCACCAGGGCCCTGGCCCCGCGACCGGCACCGCTCAACCGCAGCCGCTCCGGCCGCTGGCTGCGCTGCAGCACCTCGCCCGTGAGCGGAGCCTGCTGCAGCTGGCGCACCAGGGCGGTGAGGGGCATGGAGCTCAATCGGCACAGCGGCCCATCCTCGCAAGCTCAACACCTGAGTGGCCTCGCCAGAATTGAGTGATGGCACGCAGGCCGATCACCTTGGTGTTGCTGTTGGCTCTGCTCGCAGTGGGCCTGGCGGCTGTGGCACGCCAGCGGCAGCGGGCACCGGCGCTTGGGCCGAACGACTTTTTGCTGACCCCTGCGCAGCAACCAGGCCTGATGGCTCAGCTCAGCGCTGCTGATGCCAGCTGGATTCCCAGGGTGGAGCTGATCCCGGGGGTGGGCTCGCGCTATGTCTACAAACGACGCTCAGGCGAGCCTCCACTGACGCTGGAGCAGGTGAAGCAGATGCTCCGCGACCCACATCGTTTTGAACAGGAGCAGTTCGCGGTTCAGATGCTGCTGCAATCTCTGCGCCGCGCCGATGTAACGGTGGCCCTTGGCCCACCGCGCCTCCATGGCGCCGCTGGCGAATGGGATCCCCAGAACCGTGTGCTTCGCATCCGGCCTGATGTGCCCTCAAAGGGGAGCCGTGAATTTGCAAAAGTGCTGAACCATGAAGCGATCCATGTGGCGCAGAGCTGCAGAGGTCGCACTTGGTTTGGCGAGCAAGCCCAGTTGCTGGGTTTGAGCAACCAGCTCAACGCTTCAACGGCTCGCCACTTGGCTGAGCCGTTGTACGCCAACATCACTCCTTACCAGCGTTCCTTAGAAGCTGAGGCCTATGCCAATCAGGAACGGCTCGATTTGGGAGTTCAGTTGTTAGCCGCCCATTGCAAGTGATCGGTTCAACACGGTTGGAGAGTCCTGAATCAGTGTGTCTCGCTGATTTGCAGCAGCGACTCTTCTAACAGCATGTTGAACTGAAGTAGCTGATCATCGCTCAACTGTTGTCGGCTGCTGAGTTGAAATTGTTGCTCCAGCAGTTGTCGGCCTTGATTCGCATCCCACTGCAGCGATTGCAACAGCTGATCGCTTTGCTCCAGGAGATCCTTGCGGCGCAGCGGCACAGCCGCGTTGTTGGCGTCAACGCCTGATGGAAGGTTGCGCAGGCAGCGCAGGTAGGTCACCAGATCGGCGTAGGCGGTGAGGCGGTTGCGGCTGGGATGGCCAAAGGCGCGCTGGAGATACGCCCCTTCGTCACTGCGATCCCAGCCGATCCGCTGCAACTGAACATCCAGCTCAGCCAGTTCGTCGCTCCAATCCTCGGGATCGGTAGGTGGCTCAACGGCATCGGCCACAGCCGGTTGGGGAGCAGCCTGAAAGAGATCCACCTGGGCCGCTTCTACCTCGGGCATGGCTGGTTCGTGGCGCGCTTCCGAGGTTTCCTCCTGCGGTGGAGCTGGCCGCACCACGGGATGGCGCATCACCGCTGAAGCCGCCACTGGATTGCTTGGTGCTTGGAGGTTTGGAGGCTGGCTGTTGGGCAGCTGCTCCCACCCAGGGTCGTTGCTGAGGCGCGCCAGAAGTCGTTGCTGTGCCCGATCCTCGGCGTCTTCCGCACTGGCGGCTTCCCCCAGGCAACGCCCTAGGCAGTGCTCCCCCTGCCAGGCACTCACTTCCACCACCCGTTGACCGGGCTCGGCATGCACAAGCCGCGCCTTCAGGACCGGGGGGGGCTGCATGGCGTGAATGGGGTGAACAGCGTTTCTACACTGGCTTCTTCAGGAATCCTCTGCACAGTCCGATGGAAGCGGAGTCGATTCCCTCTCTCTCCCCACTGATCCAGTCCGCGGATCAGTGGGGAGAGCTGCTGTTGCTGCTGCCGTTGTTGGTGGCGCTGGAGGCGGTTCTCTCCGCCGATAACGCGATCGCGCTGGCGGCGATCTCTCGTCAGTTGCGTGATCCCAAGCAACAGAGCCAGGCCCTCAACTTCGGTTTGGGTCTGGCATTGGTGTTTCGGTTGCTGTTGATCGCTGTCGCCCGCTGGGTGCTCGATTTCTGGCCGCTCCAACTGCTGGCCTCCGCTTACCTGCTGTGGCTCTGCGCGACCAACCTGTTCCCTTCGGCAGCCTCGGGCGATGGTCCTTCTGCCGATCACGCTCCAGATCCCGGTTCTCCCCATCACGACCGGGGGTTGCTGGCGGTGGTGGGCACGCTCGCTCTCACCGATCTGGCCTTTTCCCTCGACAGCGTTGCAGCCGCTGTTGCCGTGAGCGACAACCTGTTGTTGGTGATGGCTGGCGGGGTGATTGGTGTGGTGGCACTGCGGCTCACCTCGGGTCTGTTCATCCGCTGGTTGGGCGTGTTTCGTCACCTCGAAACCGCGGGCTATTTGGCGGTTGGACTGGTGGGCGTTCGGCTGCTCTTGCGCCTGGCTCTGCCGAGCTTGGTGCCACCGGAGTGGGTGTTGCTGTTGTTGGTGGGGTTGTTGTTTCTCTGGGGCTTCTCCAGCCGTTATCCCTCTGTTGATCCTGGCGAGATCACGCCCTGAAGCGTATGCACGTGGAACTGCGCCAGGCCGGGAGCAATCGCCTGCTGGAGCGCCTTGAACTCGATGAGATTCCCCATCCCGGTCGTTGGTTGGTGGTCAACGAGCGCAGTTTTCTGGTGCTGCAGCGCCATCACCGCTATCAGCTGCGCGGTGGTCGCTACGAGCTCAGTGCCATCGCTCTGCAGGTGAAGGTGGAGAAGCAGCCCGCGGATGCTCGCTGGTGGCAGGGCCGATGGGTGATTGGCGATCCCAGCTGCCGGTTCAACGCCCGCAGCCCGTTGTTGCGCTGCGCCGTTTTGCCCGAGGGGCCCTGTGAGCGCTGCGCCCACTTCAGCCTTCAATGGCCAGAGCCATGAGTGTGCCGGCTTTAGAGCAGCAGAACGCTCTCATCGGCCGTTTGGTGCGGGGCCACGGTGTGGCTTCCGGCAGCGCCGTGGACAGCCCCTATCCCGCCGGCACGATTGCTCTACAGGCGCCCTTGTTCGCGGCCCATGGCATCGATCTAAGCCCCTTTCGCTCAGCCACCCTCAACCTGGATTTCTCTCCCGGTGAATGGCGTTTGCGGGATCCGGATCACCGGGTCGAGCGGTTGGCCTGGAGCGATTGTCATCCGCCGGAAACCTTCTCCTTCTGGCATTGCCAGCTGCAACCGCATGGGGCCAACGCCAAGGCGGTGGCGGCACTGATTTATTACCCCCATCCCGAAACCAAGCAGGCTCACCATCAGCCGCCAGGGCTATTGGAGCTCCTGGCCCCTCCTTTGGGAGCTGTTGAACCTGGTGATCGGTTCAGCCTGTGGGTGGACCAACGGCGCTGCTGCTTGATCCAGACGGCACGGCTGCGCGCGCGCTTGCTGGAGTTTTTGAAATTCCGGGTGCTGGCAGCACAGGATGGGTTTTTCAACGACGACATCGGCGCCTTCCGCTCTTGGTTGCAGGCCTCTTGGCCGGAAGCCCGAGACCTTGGCGACGCCGATCTGCAACTCACCCTCGATCAGGCCCGCGCGCTTTACACCGAAATGGGTCCGCCGCCTCGCCCGTAGGGTGAGGATCAAAGAGCTTT
>Ga0078894_10003866_pt1 | contig 11405 bp, 12 predicted proteins | sample LauGreSu1BDMLBSD_2_FD_67506 | JGI IMG/M metagenome (GOLD analysis project Ga0078894, IMG submission 67506) | Freshwater lake microbial communities from Lake Michigan, USA - Su13.BD.MLB.SD (version 4) (version 4) | ecosystem: Environmental > Aquatic > Freshwater > Lake | place: Lake Michigan... | reverse complement strand
TTTTGGTATCTTTTTCCATGTTATAAATATTATATAAATATAATATTTATATTCTATTCAATTTTTTATACACAGCCAATTTTTTATACACAGCCAATAATTTTATGAACAAGCAAATGGAGCATTTTTATTATTGGTTGTCTGATAAACAACGTCTTGTTCAGCACATTTATTATGCAATTTCAATAGATATTCGTTTTGTGACATAGCAACATAAGTACTTTCGGGTTTAGCAAATGTATCACATGTATTTCTTTTTGAGAATATACTTCCAATATTTGCAACAGAAGTAGTACAAATGTGTGAATTTGTTTTTGTTTGATAACAACTATCCGCATCTTTAATTGTCTTCTTTTGTAATCGAACAATATAATCTGTTTGACTATTCACATTATTATTGTTATCTGGTTTAACACTAGAATAAGGTGCGCCTCTTTTTGCCCAACGATTACGAGAACTTAACATACCGCTATTATTCATAACTGTTTTTTTAACAACAGAAGAATCTTCGGTGGAGTTAACTGCCGATTGAACAATGGGTGTAATTAAATATGTACCACAACATCCTCCACTGCCTTTTAGTGTATTATCTTTCATAGGTGTCTGTGATAATGAACGGGATAAAGATGTTTGTCCGATATATCCTTGATTACGATAAGGTCCATTCAAAGAAAATCCACTTTGACCAACACTCATATTATTATATTTTGTAAGACTTTTACGTTTTAAAGTAGCAATTGACATATATATTTGTAATGAGAAAATACTATAATAAAATGTTCAACTTTATAAAGATAAATATAAACGGAATATATAATGGAAGATTTAGATTTAGATATAAACAATTATAGCATAAAAGATATTGAAAAATTTCTCAAATTAAAACCAAATAGTAAATATGATGCAGCAACAGTAGAACTTCGTGAATATGAAATTAGAGAACAATTGCTTCAAAGTGGTACAATTCATAAAAAAATGAAAAGAGATTTAATCGAGTTTTTGACATTAGCGAAAAACTGGTTAATATTTGTAAAATGTAAACAAACTGAACCTCCTACAACTATTCCTAAAAATGCCAAACTAGATACTAATGATTATCCAAAATACAAACCACCCCCACCAACCCGTGAAGGAGAAATTATCCAACGCCGCGATACACAATTTACATACACAAGTCCAAGTGAATTCTTCCCAGGAACATTGAATCCGCTAAATACACGAATAATGACAAAATGTTTGACGATAGATACTCGATTTAGACAAAACATTCAAAGAACATCTAGTTCGGATTTTATAGTGAATTTACCAATGAGATTAAATAAAGTAGTGTCTATGCAACTTTCATCCATCGAATTGCCAATATCATTTTATAGTATATCCCAAGAAAACGGCAATAATTATTTATATATAAGAGCAACACAATTGGTAAATGAAGAAACTATTGTAGAAGAAGCAAAATCATATATTATACCAGACGGTAATTATAATGCCGGTGATTTAATTAATACAATAAACACATTAATGCGACCAGTCGATTCCAATGGAACTATGTTATTTCCAGAAGAAATGTTTTCATATATTCAATTTTCATTGGATATTAATACAAATTGTTCAGGTTCTGGTAAAGTATCTATCGAACCAGTTGGAGAAAGAGCATCTACAATATTATCACTAACATTGGATTTCAGACGTGATAGTAATGGATTATTAGAAAATAACTATGATATTACAACAAAATTAGGATATACATTAGGATTTGCACAAGAACTGTACGAGGGAGAACTGTATTATGAAGGTGAAAATGTAATTGAACCATCTCCATTGAAATACGTATATTTGGCAATCGATGATTTTAATAACAATGTAAATAATCATTTTATATCCACGTTTACGGAATATATTTTGAATCCAAACATTTTGGCAAGAATATCAGTGAAAGGCAGTGGATTCTATGTAATGACCCAAAATGATTTGAATATTACGACAGAGCCGCGACGTTACTTTGGGCCAGTGGATATACAAAAATTACAAATACGTATATTAGACCACCGTGGAAAAGTATTGAATATAAATTCCAATTTTTCATTTTGTTTAGTTTTTAAAATGCTTTATGATTTATAAAATTGATTTTGGTTTTGTATTTTATCAAATAAAAATAAAAATAGAAGAATGACATTTAATTATCCAATAGGCGCGTTGTTTTTATGTGGTAACATAGGTTATTACAAATATTTAGGATATGACCCGAATGGTATGAATCCGTATAGTTTTATGGTAGTAACATGTTCTAAATGTATTATTATTTATAAAAATGAACATAGTAAACAATGGACAGAATCAGCGGTTGATAATGGATTTCTCATTCCATTATCAAACAAATTAGATGATAAAATTATATATGATATTGAAAATCGAGAAAAATCGCTTTCAAATCTGAATAAAATATCAACCATATTCAATATACCAGATGATATAAAAATACTAATATCTAAAAACATGGGATATTTACAAAGAATCAACCCTACATTTAATAGTGATATTATTCAAAATGTTTATTAAGTTTTACATAACTATCATAATTGTTCAATTTACATATTTTATGCATACTATCATGAGAACATCCAATTGATTTAGTGCAAACCAATAAACACTCATCCATTTTTGTTACCCATTTTATTGCCGCTTCATTTATTATTCTATTATTGTCTGCTTTTATGTAAGAATTATTGTTATTTTCCATTATATAAAACAAAACAACATTATATTTATATATTTTTCAACAAATCAATAAATCAATATCAAATTAATTGGCGTGTAATGCTACATATATTGTAGAAAAAACGGAAAGACCAATCATTAGTATAAAAATACCATTGGGTATATTTTTCAATAGAGAATATTTCAATATTTTCATATTTATGTTTGGTTCTTCTACAAAATATTTACCTTCTTTTCCACATTTGGACTCATCATTTCTACAATGGTCAGCAAAATCATATATTATTTCATCTGTGATAATATTTTTAGTACCAAACTTATTACATCTATTCAAATACGATGTAAAATCATTATTATATGGGGCAGGTTGATAATGAATACAATTTCTACATGCAGGGATATTCAAATTTTTAATTATTTTTTCACCGCACACTAAAATGGGTAATAAATATAATAAATATATAGAATTCATTCTCACTATATTTATACAATACTAATAATATTAATAAAAAAGCATTTAAGTTGGTTTTACGAAAATACAAATCGCAAAAACAAAAATCTAATAAAAACTAGTTTTGCAGTCGCATAGTTTGCCATCGGTAAGCGTACTATTTTGAATGCAACTGCATGCAGTCTTTTTATAAGCAGGTTGTTTAACATACAACCCAATCGGTTTAACGAATGGAAATGTTTTACTGCCACTATTTACAATATTCTTATTCAATACACGATTAACCCGTTGATTTGTATTACACAATGAAAAAGTAGTAGGACATGTTGATGTTTTTGCCCTTTCTATATCAAAAAGTATTTTAGTGCCGGTAGGAACTAATTGGTCGAATCTTTTATTGGTATCCACAATAGAATTACCTATGCTAAATCTTTTATAGGAAATGTAATCTTGTTCATCGAACACCGCAGGTAAATCACCACTATTTTTTAGAACCACAGCGGATTTTTTATATTTCAAATAATCACTTTGAGACATGTATACTATTTATTGATATATTTTTCTAACGAATATATGGACCATGCAAAAAGAGCTCCAATGCTGCTTCCTATTAATAACTGGTTAACAGTGTGTCGTCTATATTTCCATCGTTGATAAAGTGTAACGCATCCAATAAATAAGGTTGCTAATAATAATGAAATAGATTGATGTAAATTATACAAATAAACAATAGAGAAAAATGCGGACTGTGCATGACCGGATGGCATACCATATTGTTCCTCATTCTTATATTTCTCAAATTTTGCAAATTCAATCGGATTATCCGGGCGAGGTTCTCTAAATATTAATTTTAAACCTTTATTTAACATTGTGTTTATAAAAAAACAAATAATATAAAGCTGTAAATATTTGGGTCTATTCCATAAAAAATAGAATACTATAAATAATAATATAATGGGCCCATAATATCCTATATTGTCAAATATAATACTGTTTTCCATATATATTATATTTACATTTTTTCGTATATCTATATTGTTCGTTGTTGGTATAATTGCTCACATATGAGAGAAAATGACCAATTTGCATTATTTAAATCAACGACATCCCCACGTTCATTCATTAATTTAACCGACATACGTTGAATATTAACTGGACCAAAATAAGTGCGGTCTTGGTTCTGTAATGTACCACCAAATTCGGTGTAAACCGAACCATTCTGTAACCCAGCAGTTTTGATAGGAATTAATCCAAAAATATCTTTTACAAAAGGACCAGAAGAATAACTTTTAACTTTATTTTTACGCGATGCGATTTTTGCATTGGTAGCATATATTTCTCTTTGTGTTAAATAATTAACATTTTCATTTTGAGTTGAATTACCTGTCAATTGTATTAATTGTGTTTGATCAATAGGGTCACAAGTTACTACATTTCGCGTAGCATAGGAAGGTAATGCTATATCAGTTTCAGTAGACGTAATCGTAACTAAACCATCATTCAGATGACTTTGTGTATAATCATCTAGTACAATATAAAAATAATTATATAAACTTACACTGACTGCGGTATCTCCTGTAATGGATACAACATTTGTAGACGCATCGGAAGAATAATAGGATTGCGTTCCAATATAATATACTTTTGTTTCATCATTTGGGTCAACTTCTTCATTTGACTTCGTTAAATTATACTCAGTTAATGAACGAAAGCCTAAAACCCACCCGATAGTAGAATCCCATGTAGTATTTTTAATACTTTTACTACCAACGTAACATTTAACAAAACTATACGGGTCATAAAAAACTAAACGATAATCATTTGCTGTAAATATTTTATTTATATTGAATCTAAATTTTGTATATTCTGCACTATTTTTTGATATAATGGTTATAGACGAACCGTTTGTTATTGGGTTCTCTGATAACTTAGTATTAATGGCTTGCAATAATTGCGGTCTAGTATAAGTACCCGGACTAATAGTTATTTTAATATCATTTGTATTATTAGTTGTATATAATCCTTTTGCATTTGGCAATGGTTTAATATAAAAATAATTATTACTATTATCAATTAATGTAATTTGATTACCAGATATAGGATCATTACCAGTTATTTGTGAAAAAGATTCTCCTTCTACTAAAAAACTATTTAAACTAAAATCTTGTTGGGTAATTTTTAAGTAATTATACCACGAATTACTTGCATCAGCAGTCCATCCGTTAGTAGAGTTAGGGTCATAAAAACCTACTTTATAATCAGTTTGTGTTAATATTTTATTAATTTTTATTGTGAGGGTAGCTGTTACAGTTCCATTATTATTATTAATGAATTTTATATTTGTACCAGTTAATACGTTATCATTATCATTATCAGTAAATCTACTAAATGCAGAATTTATATCATCTTCCATATCAATCAAATTATCATAATTTTTATTTGAATATAATGGTGGAACACTAAAATTACCTGCATATTCATTTCCATACCCAGATTTTGGAGAAATAACCATTAAATAAGATGAATCTATTCTAAACCCACTCCCTGTAATATTAAAAGTACCAGTAAATACACTATTACGACTTAAATCTATATTACCACTTAAATCTATATTATTACCTGTTATCTGTAAAAAATTTGATAAATCTGTACCAGAAAAGTCAATTGTATATTTAGTTTCATCAAATATTTTATTAATATCAAATCTAAACTGAATCCTAGAATAATCATTAATAGAAATATTTGTATTGCTATTTACATAATCATTTCCGTTTGGCATATTAAAATCACCTTTTGGATATTTTGTTGAAGTTGTTGTTTGATTTTTTGATACAAATGAATTATTGATTGCATCAACATATTGAGTTAATGTATAACCAATTGCGTCTGAATTTGGTACATTTATTTGATAATCATTTGTATTGTAACTAGTGTCATTATTCTTATTATATTTTGTATTAATACAACGTAAATATATATACGGTGTCGACGATATAGTATAGTTTGTTTGCAAGGGTTGAGTTTCAGATACAACATTGTTTAATTCATTATTTGAATTATCAAATGAAAAACATGACCCTATGCCAGTCCAAATTTTATTACCACTTGTTGCCCGTTCATTTGGAAAAATTACAACAGTTTTTGAATCTTTAACATTTTGAGTTGTTTTTGGATTTAATTGAATAAACAATTTATAAAACGAATTTCCACAACTATCTAACAAAATATTTGAAATATCTACTCTTTCAATATATGAATTAATTAAATATGGATTATTCTGCAATTGTGTATTTAAATCATTGAATAGTAATTGACGCGAATAATTAGAACCTATTTTAATATTATTAGGATTAAATGAAATATCATGTGACCAAATAACTTGTGAGGTATTAGAATATTCACTATATCCACTATATTGTTTAATTGTAAAATAATTATTGCATGAATCTATTGCATATATTGACTGAATAAAATCATTATTATTAGTTCCTATTGGGGTTAATGGTAAATTTCGTGAAGAATAAATCACCGATGGAACATAACTAGTATAATTAAACCCAAAAAATCCAGGAATAGAATAAGTTCTCAATGTATTATTTGTAGGTGTACTCCAATTTGGAAAATATAAATAATAATTACTTTCATTATGTAGTTTTGTAATATCAATATTAAAAGTTGCCAATTGTGTTGAGGTATTATAGTTTATTCCAGTATCTCCAAAAGAAACATCTGTATTTTTTGCAGCAATTTCACTAATGGATGTATTTATAGCTTCCATTAAAAGAGTTTGTGTATAATTACCAGCCTTAATTTTGATTTCATAATCATGTTCTCCATTATTAATTCCATCTGAATTACCTTTCAAATAAAAAAAATTACTACCATATTGATTGGATATAGTATACCATGAGTATGGAATTTGAACAGAGTATAATTTAAGTGACAAAACATCACGTAAAGGTTCAGAAAGGTTAAATGTAAATTCGGTTGAAACGTCTTTATTATTTGGTCGATAACTACTATCAATTGTGATAACTCGTTTAACCGTTTGTTTCAATAATGGATTCAATGTATCTTTTGAATAGTCCAACGGTTTTGTGAGAGATACATCACTTTTACGATAATCTGTATTAACATCTATTGTTTTTCCTACAATCGTATTTCCAGTAACAGAATTTGCAGATACACCTGCATTTCCAGATACAACCACATTTCCGTAGGATATAGTATTTTGACCGTTATTAATAATGGGATTGGCCGCCGAATTTGGTGCACTTTCAGGACCAGAATAAACAATTTTTCGTTCGTCCATACCTTCTATTTCTTCATCGGAACTATCAAAAAAATGATTATAAATATCATTAAAAAATCGATATAATTGAGAACCTGCTTCATTATTAATAATTTGATATTTATTCATCATTTGAATTATTTTTGCTTCTAATTCACGGTCACTAGGGTTAATTAAATCCAATATTTGAAATAATTCGATATCCGTATATTTGTTAACATTATAAATATCTTCACTACTATTTTTTTTCATTTATTTTTTAAATATACATAGTATCTATATTTTTTACTCGGTTCATTATTTGTCATTTTTATTCATAATTTTCTTTTTAAACATTTCACTTATGAAATTAACTAAATCCAATGTTTTATTGCATCTGTATAAAATATCCACCGGAAATGATTTTAAACCTTGTCCTCGTTTCATATGTCTATTTCCAGTAAAACAAAATATATCAAAGAATTTCATAATACGTTCTTCTTGTTCGCTCATTTCACTGCGGTCAATTCTATATTTTCCAACATAGACATAGCGGTTGTAATTACGATTGTTATAGACATTATATTTGTTAATAACAGGATGATTTCTTACCATGCCAATACCGGTTATTTTATTAGTATCATTATTCATTTCCAATATGAAGATAACAGTGTCCGTGGGAATTTGCGCACTTATTGGGTCGGGAGTACAATATATACAACCAATATTTGGATTTTTTTTACGAAAATTACTATTTTCTTGCAATGTTTCATTATTAAATCGCGATGTTAATAGAAACTGCCGCAATTGTTGTTTATAAACATTAACATGTTGTTTGTGAACTTTTGTATCGGTGCTGTTCATTTGAATTTAGTATAAAAATATTTGTTTAAAGAATATTTTTTTCAATTTTTTATATATTCAATCTATAATAAACAAAATAATATACAAATAATGAATTCATTCAATACATTTCATTGTAATGTACAACGTAGTAATAAAAAAGGTCAAAAATATTATCGTGTTGTTTCTGCTGGATTCGCAGCAATTAACGGAACAGTCGTAAATATTTCTGGTTTTTCAGCAAATGGAATTTCTCCTGGATTCTATTCTTATACTCCTACTAATTTAGTTGGAACATCAATAGCTAATCGGGATTCAAATACATTTAATAGAAGTTATAACGTTCTCGTAATAGATCGTATAACTAGTGCCACTACCACTACAACCTATGATGTTTATGCTGGTGGAACTCCTGCTACGACATTAACCAATTATTTAAACTCACTTACATCATCTGTTATTGTAGTTATCGCTACATATGATGAACCGAAATATGACGGTGGGAGTAACACTTTACCAGCTGGTTTAATTGCGGCAATAAAACGTTGTGGTGGTTCAAGTAATTTTCCCAACTTTATTAATTTACGCGGAGCTTATGTATTATTAGGTATTCCAAGTATTGGTGAAAATAATGGAATAGAAAAATACGTAGGCGCTCCTGCTCCTCTTGGCGACCTTAATGCGGCTATCGATTTACGATTCGTTGTATCAAATGGTGAATATTCAGAAGAAAATAATTATATAAAAAATTTAGTATTATGGTTCCCATTTGATTCAAATACTGTATCTGGTACAACAATACGCGATTTGATGAAAACCTATAACTCAACAATATATAATGCAACGACAGATACAACAAATAAAAAACAAGGGGATATGTCAATGGCATTTGCAGGTACTAGTACATACGAACCATATATTGATGTTGCAGATTTACCTGCGTCATTAACGGATGCGAATGCATTATCTTTTTCATTTTGGTTTCGGTCAACTACTAGCACAATATCATGGGCTAGAATTTTTGATTTTGGGAATGGTACAGCTTCTAATAATATTATTGCATATATCAATAGTAATAATTTGGGATTAGCAGTATATAATGATAATCAAAATTCTAATGCCCAGTTTGATAATATTTATAGTTCAGTTAATGACAATGTATGGAGACACTGCGTATGGGTATTGGATAGTACTACTTGGAGAGTTTATATAAATGGGTCTCTATATACAACAAAAACTGGCGCACGATATCCAACAAGTATATTAAGAGTGAATAATTATATAGGATTATCAAATTGGACAGCAGACCCAGGCTATAATGGCAATATAGATGATTTTAGGATATATAAAGAAGCTTTAACCCAAGATAAAGTAACCATATTATATAACTATAAATGAAAACTACGAATAAAGATATGCAACGATATGCAATTGATATACAAGAACTTTTCGTATCATCATCGTCGGATGAATCTGAAAATAATAGTTTTAGAAATAATTCAATAATTAACATAAAACATGATAATAATATAAAAATAGAAAACATAGCAGGAGAACAATCTCTAATTGAATACACACAACACCAATATGAAACGCAATTAAAACATAATGATGTATCGCATGATGATTTTACAATGTTAAAATATAATGAATATTATTTTTGTAGCGATAGTCCAATTACCATGTCTAATAATAATAGTGATGATGATGAAAATGACGTTCATGAAGAAAAAGAACCATCCGCAAAATATAGAAAACTAACGTATGATGAAATGGAGAATATAATAATGAATTGTTACGATAATGAAAATAAATATTCAAATGAATTAGATATATTAATAACATATTTAAAAGGACAAAAAGTGTTATACACATATTCCAATAGAATAACAAAATGGAAATTAAATATATTAACAATACCGTCACTTGTTTTTACAGCATCCCTCGCTATTTTTTCCCCCTTTATGCAAAACTATGAATGGAGTATTGAATTAATTTGTGTATTAAATGGATTAATAACGTTGTTAATATCATTAGTCAATTATTTGAAATTGGAATCTAGTGCAGAAATATATTTAAATTTTGCAAATCAATATGATAAATTGGAAACAACCATGGAATTTGCAAGTAATTCGATAGCATTCATAGAAGATGAAAAAGAAAAGAAACAATTAGTTCTCAAAAAACTGAAAGAAATTGAGAAAAAAATAACAGAAATGAAAGAAACATATAATGTATTAATTCCAGGAGAATTGAAGATTTTATTTCCAGTTATGTTCAATATAAATATATTTTCATTTATTAAAAAAATAGAATTGTCAAAAAAGAATTTGATAATGAAATTGAAAAACACAAAAAATGAAATACGATATATATTACATAAACAAAATACAGAAACCACAAACAGAGAAAAAAATAGATTAGATTTTTTAATAGAATCAAAAGACAAATTAAAATCAGAATTAAATCATTATAATAATGCATATAGTTACATTGACACTATATTTTTTCATGAAACATACTATGGAGAAAAACTCCCTATTTTGTACATGTATTTATGTTGTTGTAAATATACACAAACATATGAAACCATAAAAAATAAAAATCCAATAGTAGATGAATATTTACAATTTATATTACACCCATGAACTTATGGTTCGTTCATGATGTAGACATTGAATTTTTATTAATAAATTTGGTACAAATCCAATACCAAGGTTCATTATAAACAATTTTTATAGTTTTATCACCCATGATAGTTTCATAAACATACTTAGCTAATTCATTTTCCATATTTAAATTAATATTTAAAATAATACGTTTATTATTATTATCATTGTGTATAGGAATTTCACGAATATAATCGACATATCCTATATTTAATTTATGAAAAGTTTGTAAAATATTTTTTTTATTGGTATTTACATCCATTTTTGGAATACATAACGAAATTTTTTGTATATTGTTCATTTATTTATTATTATTCTATACATAATAAATAAAATTCAATTTTTCATTTTAGTAACTACAATAAATTAGGATTACTATATATTTAAAATAAATTTATTTTATTTTTAATAAATAGATATATTGTTATAATAACTAATAAATTATTTAGAAATA
>Ga0078894_10003864_pt1 | contig 11405 bp, 11 predicted proteins | sample LauGreSu1BDMLBSD_2_FD_67506 | JGI IMG/M metagenome (GOLD analysis project Ga0078894, IMG submission 67506) | Freshwater lake microbial communities from Lake Michigan, USA - Su13.BD.MLB.SD (version 4) (version 4) | ecosystem: Environmental > Aquatic > Freshwater > Lake | place: Lake Michigan... | reverse complement strand
GCTGCAATTGCAGCCCAGACGCACACCGTCGCTGAGATACTCGTTTGGGAAAACGGGAATCAATCCGTTCCACCCCAGAGCGCTACGGTTCACGCACGATCAAGCAAGAACCTAGGTGTCTGGGCAAGGTTTGCGTTTGCGCTGAATGCTACGTCGGAATTTATATGGATGATTGACGACGATTCGATTCCAGGGCCGGAGTGGTTGGAAAATGCATTGCAGTCCCATCGTCATACTGGAGGCCTTATTGGATCAAGAGGCTTAAGATTTAGAACCACTGATTCGTACACGCTTTACGACGAGTTTGGTCCCAACAACCCGAACTCAGAAATCGTTGAAGTTGATATCGTTGGCCACAATTGGATTTTCCCACGATCCTGGTTGGCCCATTTTTGGTCAAAGGATTCAACTCGATTTAACAACCCTCTTGCCGGCGAGGATATTCACCTCTCTTTCATCGCGCAAACGCTTTGTGGAGTGGGGACCTTTGTTCCACCCCATCCCGTCGAAAGACGAGAAATGTGGGGGGAGCAGCCTGCCCTCGAAGCTGAGTTTGGTTCGGACGAAAGTGCAATCTCAAGAGATTTGGCGTCCATGCGGAAGTTTGAGGATGCATATCAGCATTACATAAGCATTGGATTCGCGCCCTTGTGCGAAAGGGACCCCCGCAACACACCCACTAACTTCGATCGAATCTCTGCTAAAGCATTGAGAAGAGCCCCGAAACTGGCGCACTCGCTTGCAAAATGGCTAAATTTCAGAAAGTGACTCTCTATGTGGGTAATTCTCTAAGTCAAGTCTGTTTAGCATCACCCGGAGCTCTGGATACTCCAAGAGGTTCCATCGTCCCTTGACGATGGCCGTTGCTATGTAAGGGTAAAGAGCGCTATCAAAATGGTGGCGGCCACGTCGGCCACCAGAGCTAAGCGGCTGAAAGCCTCTATAGCCCAAATTTGAAAACTCTCGCTGTCCTCGAACTTCGAATTCCCAGACATTGAGCTTGGGGCACTCTCTCAAGAGTCGTATTAGCGAAGACCTCTTCCAAAGAGAAGGTTGGATGGAGAACTTCCACCTTGACCACTTTTGTACGGCAGCGAAATAGGGCCAGCGACTTGGGCGGTCTAGATTCAACCTAAGCCCCCTGCCCACGCGAATGAATCTGACAACAGCATTCTCTGGCCGTCTTTCCAACAAGACCTTTGCTTCAATGATTGAGTTGGTCACCGGAGTCCCAATAAGTGGCATGTCTTCGTGAGTGAAGAAGACAAACTCTTCCTCTAGGCTTTCCAAGACCTGAAGAAGGCGCTCCGTGTAACTGAGATTGTCGTTGTAATAAACTTTTGAAATCCCAGGCGGGCTCGAGAACAATCTTCCCTCTGAACTGTCCTCGATGGCCAGATATTCTTTGGAGAATAAACCCAGGTGTTTTCGCTGTTGTTGAGACGATAAAACCCATCCATCAAGGTAGCTGGAGTGCGTGTAGCAAAGCTGCACGATACCTTTGGAGTCAAAACTTGGAGCAAGGTCTTGAAAGAGCCCCACCTCTAAAAAGTCGAATTTGTGCAACAAGTGATTATCCAGAGCTTTAGCGCTTGGCCTGGACACCAAATCCCCGCTCGGCTGAAGGCTAGTTTGTTCGTTCGAAAACTCCTTCAGTTTGCTTGACCAAGGGATGCCAGACTCACAAGAAGCTAGGTACTCACTTCCGGGCAGTAGATATTTCATGTAGCGGGACAGTGACCCGCTCAATTTTTTTGCACTTGCTGCATCGAGGATAAACCACTGATCAGGCAATCCGGCGTTGAGCTGATTCCATGCTGCATGGGTGACTTGAGGCTTTGAAAATGGGAAATTGACAAGTCTCGGAACCTCGGACACTCTCTGTGGGTGCCGTTGGTTGTATCGATCTATCTGGCCCAAATCTATCCGACACACAAGAACATGTGAATACCCATCAGCGCCTTCAGGTGAGTGGCTCAGCATCAGCGATAAAGCGCCATCTCTCTGCGCGCAAAAACTAAAAGTACCGCCTATCGCTCTCGAGGGATCATCCGGTTGAAACAAATTTGGGTTTCCACCTAAGGCTAAAAAATCCTCAACATGATTTGGTGCTCTCACGAATTGCGATGCGACGAGACTTTCTCCCAGTTCGGTTACTATCGCGCCTTGATGCGCTTGATCATATGAATACACGAAAAAGTCCGCCTCGACACCCTTCAAGACTTCATTCTTTAGGTAAGCAAGCCCGTCATTACCAGCGTCATCATTGAATCGATTTCCGAATCTGCCATAGAGGCACACGGCAAGTTTCACGCTTTGGGTTTTCATTTCCTAGATCCAAAAAAATCATGGATCGCCGCTGCAATTCTGCTCGAGGCCTGGCCATCTCCAAAAGGATTTGACTCCAAATTCAATGATTTGGGGGCAATGGAAGCTGAGTCGATGAGCATCTGGCCTATTCGAAGAATGTCCTCACGGCGAGACCCCACAAGATGCAAAAGACCAGATGACAGCCCTTCTGGTCTCTCGGTGTCCTCTCTAGCAACAAGTACCGGTGTGTTGAAGGTCACGCCTTCCTCCTGCACGCCGCCACTATCGGAAATTGCAAATAAGCAACCCTGAAGAAGAAAGCTGAATTCCAAATAGTCCAAGGGCTCGCAAAGAGTAACGTTTTCAAGACCTGAGAGGGATGCACGAGCGAGTTCGCGAATGTTTGGATTTGGATGGACAGGGAACACAAATCCGATGTTTTGATTTTTGGATGCCAAATCTCGTATTGAGCACAAAATCTCAACAAAGGCTTCACCCTGATTTTCTCGCCTATGAAGTGTGATCAGCACATATTGCCGACCGGATGAAATCAAAGGAGATAAGTGCTCCAACTTTTGAATTTCGCTCCTGCTCCAGGCATCGTCACTCAAATATGTTTTGAAAACCCAAGAAGCAGAGTCCACAACAGTGTTGCCTGTCATTGTGATCTTATGACTTGGAACGGATTCAGCTTGGAGGTTTTCCAAGGCTCGTTGGGTGGGCGCGAAATTCAGGTCTGAGATTCTCGCCAGAATTTGGCGATTGAGCTCTTCTGGAAATGGAGCAAGAAGATTTCTAGTTCGCAGGCCGGCTTCGACGTGCGCCACCGGGATTCGTTGATAAAAAGCAGCCAACCCTGCCGCCATGGCTGTTGAGGTGTCTCCATGGACCATGACCAAATCTGGACGCTGCTGGCTAGAGAGCTCGGCATCGATGGCTAGTAACGCACGTGAGGTCAAACTAGCAAGTGATTGTCCCTCTTTCATAACTTCTAAAGACACATCAGCCTTGAGGCCAAATACTTCCAAAACACCGCTCAACAGCTCCCTGTGCTGCCCAGTGTTAACAACCCGCACTGAAAGGTCGTTAAAGGTTCGGAGAGCATGAATCACCGGGGCCATTTTTATGGCCTCAGGCCGTGTTCCAATGACAACGGCAACCGTAGTCATTTGCTACCTTTTTTAGACTGCAAAAAAGAAACAATTTCTGACCCAATAAGTTCGACGTCGAGACCGTCCTCTGACCACAAGGGCAACCGCAGAATCCGCTCACTTAGGTTCTGAGCAATTGGGGCGGGAAGTCTTGGCCAATCTTGGCTAGTGGCGAAGGGCGATTCGTGAAGTGGCTCGTAATGTGATGTCGCTGTGATGCCCTTTTCGCGAAGGCCCTTACGAAGCTCTTCTCGAGCTTGAGCATCAGGTGCAATGAGAGCAAACATGTGCAAATTAGATCCCGTGACGTCTTGTTTGAGCCACCTGAAGCCACTTTGGCGAGCTTCCCCAAGGGTCTCGACATAGCCATCCCACGAAGACCTGCGTCTCGACTGAATTAATGCTTGGTTTTGTAATTGCGCCAGAAGGACGGCACAAGTGAATTCACTTGGAATGAACGAACTCCCCAGCTTTCTCCATGTATACCTGTCCACCTCGCCCCTAAGGAACTTTGCCCTATCTGTCCCTTTCTCATGGGCCGTATGAATTCTGTCAATTACATCTTCATCGGTGGTGTTGACCAGCAAGGCACCGCCCTCACCTGAGGAGATGTTTTTGGTTCCATGGAAAGATAGGCAGCCAAGGTCGCCGATGGAGCCAAGAGGCCTGCCCTTGTAACTAGACCCAATTGCCTGAGCGGCGTCCTCCACGACAGCTAAACCGTGACGACTAGCGATCGCCATTATCTCGTCCATGTCGCATGCCACGCCGCCGTAGTGAACTGCCACAATCGCCTTAGTCCTGGAGGTGATGAGGGACTCAATTTTCGAAACGTCGATATTGAGCGTGTCGGGCTCCGAGTCCGCAAAAACAATCTTGGCTCCGCGGAGGGCAAAGGCGCTTGCAGTTGTTACAAATGTGTAAGAGGGGATAATGACTTCATCTCCGGGTCCTATGTCCAGACCTAACGCAGCCAGTTCCAGAGCCGCCGTGCAGGATTGAGTCAGGAGAACATCATTCACCCTGTGCATTGAGCCCAATTGCTCCGATGCTCGTGCATAGAAAGACCCGCCACCCCAAGGCGTATGAGATTCACGCGCCTGTGTCAAATACTCCCCTTCAGCCTCAAACGCTGCGGGCCTTGAGAATGCAATCACTTGAGCTCACCTCGGACTTTCTCAGGTTAGGCTACTTTAGGCGTCTCAGATTTGAGGGATTTTGGAATCAAAAGCGGAACTTAAAAAGTTCATTGGAAAGATCAGCTCCAATGAACGATTCAGCTTCGTGCGATTTTCAGATGGCGAGTTAGAAATCCTCCGCGGCTCCAGGCTGGTTCTCGGGAAATCGGGAGTTATTTGGTCCAAAGGACAGAGTAGTTTTCAATATCCGGTCTATGACCACAAAGATTTTGACCCGACCAAGGACAAAGCGTTGATGGATGCCTTAACCGCTAGTGCCGTTCATCAATCAGATGAATACTTCAAGGGTATCCCTACGAAGCACAACGGGGATGCCGAGGCCACGGCCCTGATGATCACACTAAATGGCGGATCGTCCAAAAACCTTACGTTTGCTGACCTTTGGATTAACTCCAATTACAAAACTTTCCTCAAGGAAGCATTCCCGATACTGCGATCTCGCCCGGTAACTTTGGTCGCAAACTACCGCACTCGGCCGGAAAGAATCAGCGAACAATGGTCTTTGATTCCTGTGCCAGATGGGGCATTTCAAGATCACGGGCAGGTAGTTGCAGATACGTTGAAAAAGATTAGCCTCCTCCCCTCTGGCTCAATTGTCTTGTCGTCCGCTAGCTCGATTAGTAACTTGATTGGGCACCAGGTAAGCGTCCAAAAGTTAGATGTCACCTTTATTGACATAGGAACTGCTCTTCATGAGCAGCTCGGCTTTATTGACTCAAAAAGGCTATATCTTTCGCAAGTTAAACCTTGGAGATTTTCTACACTGAGATACAAGTTGGGCTACCTTGCCTCAAGAGGGTCGAGAATAAAATGGTGAGCAAATTCATTTCATCGACTCAAATATTCGCCCACAGAGGTGCTTGGAAGCCATCCCTTGTTGCCGGCAATTCCGAAGAGGCGCTGTTTGGCGCAATTAGCAGCGGGCTCAGCCTTGAGACAGACATCAGAGACCAAGACGGGAAGATAGTTGTCACCCATGATCCAGAGAGATTTGATGGCTCGCGGCTTGGCTTGGATACTCTTCTGCAAGAGCTCGAGTTAAGCACTGACAAAGCTTCCATGATTGCCCTTAACGTCAAGTCCGACGGGCTCACTCCCATTCTCGAGAATCTTCTGTCTCGCAAAGTTGATCTGAGGGAACGTTTATATTTTTTCGACATGTCAACACCCGAGACGCTTCGTTATAGCAAGGCTTCCCTACCGTTTGCTGTTCGTGTAAGTGAGTACGAACCAATATCCAATTTGACTGCGGTCACGTGGCCAACACCTCCCAGAGCTATCTGGGTGGATGGTTTCGATGGTGACTGGTTTCTAGATGATGGCGGAGGGTTCTTGTTGAGGTTCGCTGAGCAACAAATCGTGACCGTGGTCAGTCCTGAATTGCATGGTAGGGATCCTGAAAGGTTTGTAGCGTGGTTTTCTGAAAATGCACGCGAGAATAGAAATCTCACCGTGTGCACCGATTTACCTGAGAGGTTTCTATCTTGACAGTGAAGTACAAAGCGGTCATCTTTGATATGGACGGAACCTTGATTGACGCTCAAGATTGGCATTACCTCGCCCTGAACGAGGCATTGGATATTTTTGGGGCATCGATTTCACCCGAGGAGCACCGCGCTAGATTTGATGGACTGCCTACTCGAATTAAGCTCCAAATGCTAAGCGACGAGGGTCGACTACCGAAACATATTCACTCTCTCGTTTCAGATGTCAAGCAGGAGCGGACTTTGCGGTATGTGAGCTCAAAAGCTTTTCCCAGGGTGGAGCAGCTGCTGATGATGTCTTGGCTCAAAAAACAAGGATTGAAAGTTGCAGTCGCAACAAACTCGATTAGGTCGTCAGCCCAAACCATGCTTGCAAGTGTGGGCGTGCTGCCCTTCTTAGACGTTCTGGTGAGCAACGAAGATGTGTCTAAACCTAAGCCAGATCCCGAAATGTACTCACTAACTGCGAAACTACTTAGCCTTGCCCCTAGCGATTGTTTGGTGGTGGAGGATCATGAACTTGGAGTTCAAGCAGGTTTAGCTGCCGGATGCCATGTACACAGAGTCAATTCCGTCGACGACTTAGACCAGACCCTATTGCAGAGGATCGTGAGAACTTGACCTATCAGACGATTGTCACTGCTGCAGCCCCCACTAGAGATTCGTTTCTATCGGCCGGGTTCCCGACTACTAGAAATCAAATGGAAATTAACGGCCTTCCGCTTCTCTTTCGCGCAATAAGTTCTGCAGCATCCAAGGAGGGGCCTGTCACGGTTGTCTTAAACAAGGATGAAGAATTTTCAGAGTTTGCGGCTACTGGAATAGTGGAGAAGCTTTTGCCCACAGCAAGAATCGTGCTCTCCCCTACTGATGCAAAAGGGGCCCTTGTCTCCGCACTCCTAGGGGCAGAAGCTCTAAATCCAGATCTTCCACTGCTAATTTGTCCGGGAGATGCTTTCCTGGATCAAAGTTTCGAGTCGCACCTCAATGCCAACCAGAAGGACTTTGATGGCTTCACCTTGGCGTTTCCATCCAATAGTCCCCGTTGGTCTTTCTTGGCCTTGAATTCCGAAAGAGATATCTCCGAAGTTGCGGAGAAAAGAATAATAGGGCCGCTTGCAACGACTGGCCACTTTTACTTCAAACGAGCATCAGACTTTATTGAAGCTAGCCGGTGGGTTCTTGTAAACAATGCGCACGTAAATGGGACCTTTTACGTCTCTACCGCGCTCAATTACCTGGTATCGCAAGGCTTGAACTTGGGCTTCAAGGAGATAAAGAGGACCGAGTACTTCTCGTTCTCAAAGCCGCACGATTTCATTAAGCAGGAAACCCGATGAAGATTCATAAATTGGACAACTTTTGGGGAGGCTGGTTCGTCGGAAACTTTGAACCCGCGATTATTAGATCTGAAGATTTTGAAGTATGCGTTAAGCATTTCTGCAAAGGAGATTCTGAGCCCGTTCACTTTCAGAGGACCTCCTGGGAGATCACCGCGGTGGTAAGCGGAGAGTGTCGCATCGGGGATGTTGAACTTGGACCTGGTGACATTGTGCTAATCGAACCACTTGAGCCCGCAGGTTTTGTAGCTTTGACTGACTGTTCAATCGTGGCTGTGAAATCCCCCAGCCTGCCTAGCGACAAGATTCTTGGATTCCCCAATTGATTCAGCTGGTTATTCCAATGGCAGGCCTTGGTAGCAGGTTCAAGTCCAAGGGTTATTCAACACCCAAGCCATTGATACCTATTCACGGAATCGAAATGTATAAGGTCGTTTTGTCCAACCTCTTCTCGACTCAGCTGACTCGAGTGGTCCTAATTTGCCCGACAAGTTTCAAAATGAAGCCACTTGAGCTTGACCTCTCGAACAAGCTTGGCGTGCCGGTGACAATCATCGAAGTAGGAACTCTAACTACCGGCCCAGCTGCCACAGTGGCACTCGCTAGGCACCTGCTTAACCCCGACCTGCCCTTAGTAATCGCAAACAGTGACCAGTTCGTCGCTTTCGAGCCGGACATTTTCTATTCCGAGTTAGTGAATAACGATCATGACGGGATAATCCTTACCATGAGGGATTCAGATCCCAAATGGTCCTACGTGTCTGTAAATAGCAATCAGATGATCAATCGTGTCGTAGAAAAACAGGTAATCTCCGACATTGCAACCGTTGGAATTTATGGGTTCAAGCAAGCCCAAGGTTTTTTAGTTGCTTTCGACAAGATGGTGTCATCTGGTTTCATGGTCAACGGCGAGCACTATGTAGCGCCAGCATATGAGTTTATGCCCAATTTCAAGACAGGGGTAATAGCAATTCACGACCTAGGGCCTGTCGGGCAAGTAATGTTTGGGTTGGGGATACCCGAAGACTTAGAGAGCTTCCTAAAGCAGAAAATCTCTTATGATGCGGCTGAGCACGCCAAGAACATCTTTGACAAACTAGGCCTTTAGCTCTCTAAGCCAAGATTGAAGATCCTTCTCCACGGGCTGCCAGGACAAATCTGATCTCAATTTAGAAGAGTCGGAGGCATACTGGCGATCGTGTCCCGGTCGATCGGAGACAAACTCATAGTGATTCGAGGGCATCTCTAAGCACTCATTGAGCATTTGAATCAGTTCAAGGTTGGACACCAAGTTGTGCGCACTTACTATGTACCGAGAGCCACTAGCCGCTCTCGTAGCAATCTCCCATACAGCGCGCGAGTGATCACGAACGTTTATCCAGTCTCTTACGTTCGATCCGTCACCATAAATCTTTGGCTTCTGACCTGATTTGATGAGCTCTATCGACCTAGGAATGAGTTTTTCGGGGTGCTGGTAAGGGCCAAAATTATTTGCCGAGTTTGAGATTGTTACATCAACACCAAAGGATCTGAACCATCCCAAACACAGACTGTCTCCCGCTGCCTTGGATGCGGAGTAAGGGCTAGAAGGATGGAGAGGTGAGTCTTCAACGAAACGTTCCTCGCTTCCAACTTCCATGTCACCAAACACTTCATCTGTGCTCACATGATGCAACCGAAACCCGTTCTCTCTTGATGCTTCGAGAAGAGATGCGACGCCACTTACATTTGTGCTTACAAAATCCAGTGGCCTTTCGAGTGAGTTGTCATTATGAGTTTCAGCAGCGAAATTGACTACAAGGACAGCATCCTTGGTTATTTTTTTCATGGCATCGACATCACGAATATCCGCATTTGCAACGTTGAATGAAATTCTATTCAACCTTGCCTCGTCCGCACTGTAAGAATAATTGTCCACTATCAAAACTTCGCAGGTCGGCTCATGCACATCAATAAAACGCACGAAATCTGAACCCATGAAGCCCAGGCCTCCGGTCACAACAATTTTTTTTCCCATAAGCTAAGAGTCTAGGAGCTGGAAGGAAGTCTGCGTGAAAGCTCTGCTAATCGCCGGGGGAAACGGCACGAGGCTTGCGCCAAGCACAATTGCTGTAAACAAGCACTTATTGCCGGTATTCGACAAGCCATTGATTTTTTATAGCCTCTCAACGCTTATGCTTTCTGGAATATCGGACATTCGCCTAATCACTAAAAGTTCCGACATTCAGGCCTTCACCAAATTGCTGGGCGACGGTTCAGACCTGGGAATTTCGATAACTTATGGAATTCAAGATGAACCCAAAGGGATTCCGGACACGATCAAAGTGTCACGGGAATTTATAAATGGGGATGAGTTTGCACTCGCATTGGGTGACAACGTATTTTTTGGATCTGGATTATCTGGCGCCTTGACAACCTTGGTAAACCACTCTTCGGGAGCTAGGGTCCTATTGAAGCAAGTCAGCGATCCAGAACGATTCGGTGTTGCTTGGATTGATTCCAATGGTGAGGTTGAAGATATTGCCGAAAAACCAAAGAATCCGACCTCTAACCTGGCGATTACCGGGTTGTATTACCTTCCTGGAGATGCGGTGGACATAGCCGACTCCTTGGTGCCTTCGTCTCGAGGTGAGCTGGAGATCACTGACCTACTTCAGGCCTACAGGAAAAGAGGAGAGTTGCATTCTTGGAGCCTTCCTAGAGGAACCATGTGGCTGGATACTGGCACAATTGAGTCGCTCATGGATGCATCGAACTTCGTACGCTCCTTTCAGGCTCTATCAGGCCAGCTGATAGGCAGCCCGCATGAGGTAGCCTGGCGCAATCACTGGATTCAGGATGGCCAACTCGAAGCATTGGCGGCCGGCTTCCAAAGCAACTATGGAGAATCTCTTCGCAAATTGCTTCACTGACCATTTACTCACAGCAACGAAACGCAATTTTTGCCTTGACCAAACGATATGTTTTGGATTGGGCTTATGCGCTTACCTGCGGAGATTCGCCCAGCTGTGGTGCAGCCTTGCCGTTGAAAAGACGAACTTCAAAACGCGATCTGAGAAGTCGATGATTTCATACCCCTCAGGCATCGCCGAATTCGCCGCCTGATCGCGAACCAGCTCGACGGATTGAATGAGATTTGAAACATTCAAACCAGTGAGAACCATTGCACCGGTCTCCAAAGCTTCTGGACGTTCAATTGAGTCTCTGATCGATACAGCCGGGAATCCAATAATTGATGCTTCTTCGCTAATGGTTCCGGAGTCGGAAACTACGCAAAAAGCATTTGCCTGAAGCTTGTTGTATTCCAGGTAGCCAAATGGCTCGTGAAAAACAATCCCCTCTAGGTTCTCCTGCGAGAGGGCAGCCAGACGAACTTTGGTTCTTGGGTGGGTGGAAACAAGCACAGGCAACTTAAAGTGGTCTCGAAGTGCCCTGAGGCAGTCCAGCACCAGCTCTAAGCGCGCAGGCAAGTCAACATTCTCCTGGCGGTGAATGCTCACCAAGAAATAGCCGCCCTTGGAAAGCTTCACTTCCTCAAGAATCGATGACGCCTCGATTTTGTTCTTGTAAGCACCATATATCTCAGCGATTGGAGACCCAGTTTTTTGAATCCTTCTCGGGTGAATTCCCTCGTTGAGCAGGTTTCGCATTGAGTAGTCGTTGTATGGAAGGTTAAAACTTGCAACATGGTCAACCATCTTGCGATTTAGCTCTTCCGGCACATTGTTATCAAAGGAGCGGTTGCCTGCCTCCATGTGATAAACGGGTATGTGCATTCGCTCTGCAACCACTGCTGCAATCGCCGAATTGGTATCACCCAGAATCATGACGGCGTCAGGTTTTTCCTTTAGGAAAACCTCCTCCGCCTTGCGCAGGGTGTCACCCATAACAGCGCCCATGGAACTGGTGTCGACATTTAGG
>Ga0078894_10003863_pt1 | contig 11406 bp, 13 predicted proteins | sample LauGreSu1BDMLBSD_2_FD_67506 | JGI IMG/M metagenome (GOLD analysis project Ga0078894, IMG submission 67506) | Freshwater lake microbial communities from Lake Michigan, USA - Su13.BD.MLB.SD (version 4) (version 4) | ecosystem: Environmental > Aquatic > Freshwater > Lake | place: Lake Michigan... | reverse complement strand
TGTATCTTTTCATAACTATTAGAACGTAGGGCAAATTCTGCTAACTTAGCTATTTTCTTAAATTTTACTTTAGCCGCTACTTGGTCGAGATTAGCTTTACGCTTTCTAGGTAATTTAATCCATTTATTGTTTAATATACTATACTCGCCCAAACTTATTACAGGTTCATTTGCATCCTGTACATATAATTCTACTTCATACCCATTGATAATTATGTCGTGTTGGTCATTATACACTATCTTTTTAGCATCAAATAACTCACGGTACACGTCATCATCTGTAAATCTAGTCATATCAACTAAAATATGTAGGTCTATATCACTGTGTTTAGTATATGAATAGGCTGCGTTGCTACCAGATAATGTTATATCTTTAACATCTAAATCGTCTATTCCCAGATGTTCTATAAAATCGTCAGCTATAATTAGTAACTGTTGGCGAACTTCGTCATTCATATGATCACCGTCAAATATAGCTTGATTTAGATCGGTATGAAAATATAATGCGTCACTTAGCTTGAAATCGTGTAATTCTTTAAGGTCCATAATGTATTTATGAAAAAAGGCTGTCATTGACAGCCCTTTTGGTTAGTTTAAATTTAAAGTTTAAATTTTCTTACTTGCAGCTTTTTTAGCATCCGCTTTCTTTGGAGTAGCATCAACTGGAGCAGCTACAGCAGGAACACTAGGTTGCTCTACAACCGGAGCCTGTGCTTGTTGTGCTTCTAGTGCTTGCTTCTTCTTTAATTCTTCAATGTACATAGGACCAATTGTGTTCAACAAGTTGTCCTGATTTTCCATACAGAATACATAACTACCGCTGTGACGTAGTAATACACGTTTATCAACATATACTTTACCGCCGATATCACGCCAGTTTTCACAGAATGTCCAGTCTTCACTGTAGTAACGACCTTGACGCACTGCTGTGTCAAAGTAAGTCTTTAAGTGTTGGTCATATTTAGGGTCAAGACCAATATCATTCTTGTATGGCTTAACTGCTGGGTGAGATTTAAGTTTCTCAAATACATGACGCTTCATTAACAAGAATCCGGTACCTGCTTTGCTGACTTCTTGGAATCCATCTGGACCTTCTTCAGCACCTTCAAATCCATTAACTACCCACTTGATAGGCATAGTCTTCATTGGATATAGTCCACCGATAACGTCAACATTACGATTCAATAATACTAACAAGTGCCATGGCTCCCAACCAATGTCAGCATCAACAAAGAATAAATGTGATGAATCTGTTTGATCCAAGAACTTAGCAGTTAATGTATTGCGGGCACGACTGATAAGACTTTCATTAACCATTGTTTCCAATGTCCAGTCAATGCCAAGTTGACGGGCTGTATTTGCCCATTTGATAAATGACATGAATGTTGATTCAGTCAACATACCACCATAACAAGGCATAGCAATGTGTACACGGGTAGTGCGTAGGTAATCTACATCTACTTGTACTTGTCCGGCTTGCGGTGCTTGTTGAGCCTGTTTTGCTTGTTCAGCTATTTCCTGAACCTTTTCAACGGGTACAGTTTTTGCTTCTTTTGGTGCTGCCTTTGCGGTAGCTTTTGTCGTTGGTTTCTTTGTTGCCATATGGTCCTCTTAAATGATAGTAATATTTACATCATCAGGGCCATGCCGAATTATTTTTCTTCTAAGTAGTCGGCAGTAATATCTATATCTTCTTTTACAGGTTGATTAGTTGTTGCTACTTCAAAATAAGAATGTATACGATTATACAATTCCATATCATTTTTACTGAATTTTTCTTTTGGCTTATTAAATTCTGGATAATATTTTTTAATCATAAAATCAATTAATGCCGGCACTGTCTTGTATGGTATACTATTAGCAATATTGGCTCTTTTACCTTCACGTGATAATTTTGGATTGATAAAGTATACATTTACTCTTTCTGTTGGATCAGAAAAATGTATCTTGGCCTCAGCTTCATTTATCTTCTTAGTTTTTAGTAATGTTGCTTCTTTAATTAATTGTAGTATACGAATCTTTTGCTCGGTGGTTGCTTCATGTAGCAATGGACGCAACTTATGTATGATTGCTTTGGCACTTTCACTTAGTTGAAGATTTGTATCAAAGACGGGCTTAATTAGTCCAGCAGCCTTGCCATATAAATCAGTTAATATTCTATTTCTTAGTTCTTCATCACCTTTAGCGTAGGCTGCTCGTATTGCACTAGCATCACGAATTGGTTTGCCTGCTATAGGAAATTCTGCTACATCAGTGCTTACAACGTATGCATGTTTAGTCATTGGTTCTAATGGACCTTTAACATATCTTTGCAGATAACTAGGTTGCCCACTCTTGGTTGGTTTAAATGTAAATCTAGGATCAGGTGGAATGTTTAACTCCGGTACACCTTCCATATCCTTTTTGCTTACACCAAACACCATGCTAGTTTGGTCCGGGTCTATGCCTGCTTTGCGAAATCGCTCTGCGTATTCTTCTTTACCGTAAGGATTAACTACACTGATAATATTCTCTTTGGGGATGCCCAATGCCATAGCCATTTTAGCACGGTCCCCTGCACTAAATGGGTTCTTTGGTAATTCTTGTTTTTGACTTAATGCAAGGTAGGTATTATTAATACCAAATGTATCTGCTAATTGCTTAAAGCTAGAAGCGTGTCCCTTATGAAAGGGATGAAATCTTCCAGGATAAATAGCAATGGTCTGCATTAATAACTTACCTTGATATTCTGTACTACACCAGCACTAAAATTATTAAGTTTAGCACGTAGCCAAACATAATTTCCAGTAATATTCGTATATCCGTTTTCGCTTAATCCTTCCACAGAATTAAGATAAACTGTAAACCAATCACTGTCCGTAGTTATGTTGGGTTCAGTTAATAATGTTGCTTGTATAATAATAGTTCCAGTTACACCACTTAAACTCCATGTAACCGTTTGTAAATCTGCATTGCCTAGGTAATAGGCAGCGGCGGGCTGTTTAATGCCTCTGACAACTGGATTAGGAGACCCGGCGTTATATGCTGTTTGTCCTAATAATTGTAATGTGGTAGACTGTGCCATTATGCTCTCTCAACTTCCACTAGAACGTCACTAGCAACTAATTGTTGGACTACTTCTTCGATTGTTTTTGGGAGGTCATCAAACCCAATAGACTCTACATCTGCTGGGTTATCTCTTACTAATTGACTTAATTTAACTACAAATACGGTTTCGACAATCTTTGCCATGAAAAATACTCCATTATAGAGTATTTATCATTGTTCTGGGCGTTTCTCTAGTTTAAATCTACACTTAATAATTTCCCCGAACATCAAGCTAATTAGACTATTGGTACTTTCTTCATCGTAGTCAATGAAAAAATGACTGGAACAATAATTTGTATACCAATATTTATATTGTCGTTGATCACCGGTTAACCAACGAGTTAATGCCGGGCTGGGAACTATTACGGTATCAGTATTTTCATATCGGTTAAAGAACTTCAATAAATCTTCTTTGAATTTATCCGATACTCTTTTGGATTTTAGATAAATTCGATACTTGTGTTTAGGTTCTTTGACAAAATACCTAGTACTTTCAGGTGTACTGGTGTCAACTTCCGTATAGTCAAACTCACAACCAAAGTTTTCTACTTGTTTTAGAAAATTTAAATCATTAGAAAATACGGCAGCAGTATTACCTTCCATGCGTATAGTGTGTGTGCGGTCTTTACCTGTGGGCAAATACTGCATCCAAGATAAAAACTTCTTAATACTATCTACCTTAGCATTTTTCCATCTAGCATTTGTTTTAGAAAGGTATTCGTCAATGTCATCTGCTGATTTCATAAACCAGCACATTGTTATACCTTCACAATAAATCCTAGCCCTATAATTATATTTACCGTAGTAAAGACTACCCCTAGTATCAATATATTCTATGCCATCATTGCGGATCGGTGTTAACTGTAATAATCCCATCTTCCCCTACCTCTGCTATTAATTTAGGTTGTACATCAAAAACAATTTCATCGTTCTCAATGCGTGTAACAATTACACTATTTTTAATCTTTTCAAATATGATTTTCTTACTCAATGGTACTCTAATCAATGAATCAATCTTGCGTGATAGAGGTCTAGCACCCATTTTGCTATCATATCCTTTTTCAGCTAGATATTCTACGACAGGTTCACTTAATTGTAAACTAATATCGTGTGTATCTTTTAATGATTTCTTCAAGTCATCGGTAAATTTAATAACGATTTTTTTGATTGCTAGCATATCTAGTTTACCAAACTTACAAATCAAGTCAATGCGATTCCTGAATTCAGGCTTGAAGAAATCCTTAAGTGCTTTATCATCTTCACCGGTACGTTCTTGATTACCAAAGCCGATTTGATTGCGCTCACTATCACTTGCGCCCAAGTTACTAGTCATAATAATAATACAGTTTTTAGCATTAACTTCTTTGCCATTAGTACCGGTGACACGACCGTCATCAAGCAATTGCAAGAAGATATTAAAAATGTCAGGGTGTGCTTTTTCTACCTCGTCAAATAGTAGAATACTATGCGGGTTCTTACTTAGGTCATTGATAAGTTTACCACCACCTAAACTACCCTCACCGAATCCTACATATCCGGGGGGCGCACCCAACAATGCTGACACATTGAATTTCTCTGAGTACTCACTCATATCATATTTCAACAATGTCATATCAAGGTTCTTGCTTAGTAGTCGAGCCAATTCTGTTTTACCAGTACCAGTTGGACCTAAGAATAAGAAACTTGCCATTGGCTTAGTTTGAGTTCCGATACCTGCAAAACTTACATAGATACGTTCAAGTACTTTATCTACTGTTTCCTCTTGTCCGTATAATCTATCTTTGATATTACTCTCCAACGCATGAATTCTATCATAGTTATCATCTTTGAGTTTATCTGCGGGCACGCCAGCAATTCGTTCTACTTGTTCGTAAATCAATTCTTTAGTAATGTCTGCACCTTTGTTTTCCAACACACGTTGTTTAGCACATGCCGCATCTAACAAATCAATTGATTTGTCAGGGTTCTTACGGTCATGAATATAACGTGTGGCACTTTCTACTGCGGCACTGATTGCATCATCGGTAATATTCACATTATGAAATTCATTAAGTCTAGTACTCAATCCAGCTAAGATTTTGATTGTGCTTTCAGTTGATGGTTCATCAATACTAACCCTGTAGAATCTACGCATCAACGCACGATCTTTTTCAAAACTCTCGTAGTATTCTTCCCATGTTGTACTAGCAATAACTTTTAAATTACCTTTAGTAATTGCAGGCTTAATCATATTAGCAAAGTCTACTGAGCCATTACTAGCACTACCAGAACCCTTCATAGTATGTGCTTCATCAATAAACAATATTGCTTTTTTCTTAGCTACTAATGCTTCTAGTACTGCTTTGATTTTTTCTTCAAAGTCTCCCCGATACTTACTACCTGCAAGTAGATTACCAACTTCAATACTGTAAACTTCGTGGTCTAGTAAGAACTCAGGTACATTCCCGTCAGCAATCTGCTGTGCAAGTCCTTCAGCAATAGCAGTCTTACCAACGCCCGGGTCACCTACCATCAATACATTTGATTTAAATCGTTTAGCCAACACATTGATAATATCATTCAATTCTGCACTACGACCAATCAACGGATCTAGCTTATCAGTACGTGCTAACTCGCTTAGATTAATAGTGTATTCATCTAAGATTTCATTAGCCTGACTATCAGTCAACTTAGTTGGGGTATCACTATTTTTATAATGTTTTTGCCAATATGGTACGAATTCATTTTTGTTCAAGCCATACTTTAGTAAGAAATAATGAGCATGACTATTAGTCTCTGCTGAAATACTTAGATACAAATCAATAGTAGTTACAACTTTCCTACCTGTAAATAGTACTTGAGTGATACTACGATTCATCACACGTTCTAATGCATTAGTTTTGCGTGGTTGAATTTCTTGTCCTGCAGTATTAGTATGTTCTATTGCTCGTAGATTATCAACATAGTTAACTAATTCCTTAGTCATTGTTTCTGTATCAACTCCGTAATTATCTAAGCATTTCTTAAATGGTGCGTGTGTTACCAATGATAGTAATAGATGTTCTATGGTGCAATATTCATGGCTACGTGCTTTGGCTAGATTAACGGCTTGTTCAATGATAACCTCAATTTCAGGACTATTCATATTGTTTCCTTGTTTCTATGATATTTACTTGCGTTTATATTGCAAAATGCTGTCAGTTATACGACTGTCTATTGTATCAGGGATAAAGGGTTTAAGCAAGATGTATTGGTCACCAAAGCTACCATTAAACGGTAAGCCCTCCCCAGCTAATCGTAATTTACTTCCGGGTTGAGATTTGTTTGGTACAGTAACATCTAATACTTTACCCGAAATTGTATTAAATTTAAATGTAGATCCAACAATCAAATCAAATATATCAATTTCATGTACTGAGTATAAGTGTGGACCTTCTCTTTCAAATCTACTATGTGGCATTACTCTGAACTCCACTAGTAATATTCCGTCTTTGATTAGATTATCATAGCGCATAGTTGCACCATCATCTACACCCTTAGGAATTTGAATTCTAATAACTTCGGGTCCTTGAGGTGAATTGAATTGAAGTACTTGTTCATCCCCTCTATATACTTGTTCTAATGTAACTTGAACGGTAGTCCTATAATTCGGTCTCATATTTCTATGTTGTTGACTAAACATCTGACCAAAAATATCATTTACATTAAAACCATTCATATGAAACTGGAAGCCTCCTGGCATACCGCCGCCAGGGCCAAAAGGATTTGGATTATCATATTGTTGTTTTTTTCCAGGGTCGCTTAGTGTTTCATAAGCCTGCTGAATCTTTTGAAATTCGGCAGTATCTCCACCTTTGTCAGGATGGTGAATACCTGCCATTCGTCTGTATGCTTTTTTAATATCGTCTGTTGTGGCGTTTTTGGCAACGCCTAATGTTGAGTAGTAGTCCATAATATTGATTATAGCACGTTGAGTGTGCTAAGTCAATATTTATTAAGCTACGCCGGCTACTTTTTCTTTTGTACGACCGTATGCAGCGATACCAAGAACAGCACCCATAGCAATATGATATAGTCCTGCACCTTGTAGTGTTAATGGTTGCCATTGACTAGTTACTGAGCCTTTGCTTAATGCCTGTAGTAATGACCATAATACAGGGAATATAACAAAGTCACAAGTGCATGTCAACATGTAGATCCAACCCATCATTGGACGCATTTTCTTATTGATCCAATCTGTTGCATCTTTGTCTAATGCTACAGTTGATTCTGCTCCGCCCTTTACAGCGGCTTCTGCTCCTGCTGTAAGGTTTGCGACTGGTTGTTGATTTCCAATGTTACTTCCGCTTCCCAATGATTGTGATCCAAAACTGTTTGTGACTGGGGGTACTGCGCCGAAACCCGGACTAGTTGTACCGAATCCTGTTGACGCAGGCGCTCCAAATGCTGAAGGACTAGCTGATGTGCTGGTTGTTGCATTTGAACCACCGAATGAACTACCTTGAGGGAATTGATTTACATTAGGATCACTTGCTAATGCATCATGGTGTTCATCATCGGTTGCAGTAGGAACTTCTTGTCCTGCTTTTTTTGCTAGTAATGTAGCCATATTATAATCCTGCCTTTGCTATAAAATCTTTCAACATACTATCTGGTTGGCTGTAAATCTTTTTTTGATTCATTCCAGATAAATTACGCATCTCATTTAAATCTGTTTCTTTTCTTTTACGATATTCAGCTGGGCTTAATATCATAACAGATTTCAACTGTGCTGAGTCACACTCATATTGATTATCTTCGTAATTAATTGTCCAGTCTTTCATTGGTAGATCAGTCAATGTTTGCATATCACTAACTAATTCACATATTCTTTCAGGTACGGTTGTTCTTCTATCCATTTCTACGAATACCAAATATTTTCCAGAACTTATTTCACCGTCACTTACTTGAGCATCTAATACCCAATCATATCCACGTTCAAACCAATCAACTAAATCTTCACCAACTTGATTACCCTTAACGGTAAATGCTAATGTCACTATCTCATCATCGTCACCCATTTTAGCGGCGTATTCATCAATTGTTATCTCTGGCATTATTTGATTTACTAAATCGTGGTAATCAAAACCTTCGTTAAGAATCTTAGACATTATATGCCTCCCATTGCCGGGGGTTGTCCGGGTGCCGGGGGCATCCCTCCCATAGCACCCAGATCTGGAGTTTGATTATCTTCAGTTTGACTACCTTCAGTATCTAAATCATTTTCATATGCTGAATCTAATTCATCTAAGTCAATGTTTTGACCAGCTAAATCAATACTTCCTTCACGGATATCATTCATCAAGTCTTTTGGCATTTCAACACGAATAAGCCAAATTTCACGTTCTATCATCTTAGGGTAATGAGTTCCGGGCTTATAGTCGCTTGGATTTTTGATTTCAATAGGAACTTTGATTTTTGTCTTTTTGAATTTAATATTGCATCCTACAGATAATAATCTTTTAGCACCCCTTGGATCGGGCATAAGTTTTAGTGGATACATAAAGGTACAGTCAACAGTGTATCTTTTAACATTAGGTCCAGCAACTAATTCACCCAATTCCCAGTTACGGAATGCATATAGGTCGCTTTCATCCAAAACTCGTTCAAAATCAAGCAAGGTGCTCATTGATCCATCACTAGTGTAGATGCCCTTAATAGTACTAACGATACTCTCAAAATTGATATCGTCAAAGAATTCGGATGCTTTTATTTTGCTCATAGTTGTATTTATCATATAATGCTATTTGTATAAGCATTTTAAATTTTGAAGATTAGCCTAATATTTATCAAAAAACTTTAAGTAAAGACTATGCTACTGTGACACTGGACAATGCCTTTAAATAACATTGAGTTTTATGAGAACTCATGCTCTACAAAGGAGAATATTTTGAGCAAAAGAAAGACAGGCGCTTTACGCAATCAAGAACAAGACACTAGATACTCACACAGCAAAAAACACGATTCGCACACATTCTACGTAAAGGAAAATAAAACAATCAACTTTGATCAAAGTCGTATTAAATTAGATAAAAGACCTATTCAATTAATACCAAAATCGGTTAACCAAGAAAAATACATACTCGCACTGCTTGACCAAAATACAGATATTGTTGTGGTTAGTGGTCCAGCAGGTACTGGTAAAACATACCTAGCAATGCTGGCTGCTATCAAAGCACTAAAAGCAGGAGAGGTTGACCGTATTATTCTTACTAGACCAGCAGTTGGAGTAGATGATGAAAAGCATGGATTCTTACCCGGAGATTTAAATCAAAAAATGGAACCGTGGACAAGACCTTTGTTAGATGTTTTACGTGAGTATTATACGGTACGGGAAATCGCCCACATGCTAGAAGAACAAATAGTCGAAATTGCACCCCTAGCATTCTGTCGAGGTCGAAACTTTAAAAATAGCTATATCGTATTAGATGAAGCGCAAAATGCAACACCTGGTCAACTCAAGATGATTATGACTAGAATCGGTGTCGGTAGTAAGATTGTAATTACTGGCGATGTTGAACAAGCCGATAGAAAAACAGCCGACAATGGGCTACTAGACTTACAAAATCGATTGAGGAAGGGGGTGATTCCAGGGTTGCAGATATGCCACTTTGAACTGAAAGATGTTCAAAGACATAAAATCATAGAACATGTACTAAACTTGTACAGTTAAAAAAAGGGGCATTGCCCCTTTTTTATTAGTCATTGTCAGCAAATTGTTTTTCTATCCGATCAATCGCATCAGGATAAACTTGATAGAAGTAATTACGTATTCTATCCCAATCGGTATCTAATTTTTTACCTTGGATTACACATTTCACTACTTTCTTTTCTTCAAAATCCATAATCACATTACAGGTTTGATGGTCCTTATCCTTAATAGTTTTTGAAATCTCTACTTGTTCGTCAATCTGTCCGGTTGCTTTAAACAAGTAAGTAATTAATATATATCTCATAATTTTATCCTGTAAGTTCTATTAGTGTAGCAGCCAAACTAATCTCAGGTATCCCGACTAAACTTAAGTTAGCCAAACCATTGCGAATGACAATAATACTAGCATCACGCTTTTCATTTGTACTTCCCCACAATTCTAAATTATTGTACATCCAGCGATATAAATCTTCTAGTCGGCTAGGATACAAACTTAGATATTGTAACAGTATCTGTCGTCCTTCATAAATCTTACCACTCTTAAACAATGAGGTTGCTTCTACTAGCAATTCATCTTCACTGTTAGTTTGATTAGAAGTTGATATTAATTTACCACTACTACTATTTACTTGTAATTGATTTAAACACTTACGCAAATCTGGATATGTAGCACTTACATAGTTATCCAATGCATCTAAATCAAACTCAATATTCTCAGTTACCAACACAGTAGCCGCACGTGCAGTAAATTCTGTCTTATCTGTTTTACTGATGTGAAATTCATGGCATCTGCTCTTAAGTGCAGGGATAATTCTATGTTGATAATTACAAGTCAAAATGAATCGTGCAGTCATATGATATGCTTCCATATCATTACGCAATGCTGCCTGACCTGCGGGCGACAAGTAATCTGCCTCATCTAGTAACACAACTTTAAACTTACCGAAAGGCATAGTCTGTACAAATCCAACAATACGATCACGGACAACATCAACACTATTTTCACGACTAGCATTGATTTCTAGAATATCATATTCTTCAATACCAAGTTCATTGATAAGTACTTTGGCAAGAGTAGTTTTGCCAGTACCCGGGTCACCGCTTAACAATAGATGAGGAATGCTTCCATCTTTGATCCAACCCTCTACTTGTTGTTTTTGATTCTCATTAACAAAAACATAATCTTCTACTGTTTTAGGGCGATACTTTTCTACCCAAAGTTGATTCTTCATTATTTTCTATCACCAAAAAGTTGCAATAAGTTTATAAAAATGTTAATAAAGTCCATATATAGTGTCAATGCACCTCGAACTTCTGAAACATCCGAATTTTCACTGATACTCAATTCTTCACGGATTTGCTGAGTATCATAGGCAGTTAATCCCAAAAAGATTATAATAGCTAATGCACTAATGACCATTTGCATAACTGTACTACCAATGAATATATTAATTATACTAGCAATTACAATTGCAATCAAGCCTACAAACATAAATTTTCCCAGGCTGTCTAAACTCTGTTTAGTAAAGTACCCATAGAAACTCATAGTACCAAATAATATTGCCGCGCCCATAAATGCACTAACAATACTGCCCATAGTGAACACTGCAAAGATCATTGCAAAACTCAATCCCATTAATGCCGCAAAGC
>Ga0078894_10003862_pt1 | contig 11407 bp, 14 predicted proteins | sample LauGreSu1BDMLBSD_2_FD_67506 | JGI IMG/M metagenome (GOLD analysis project Ga0078894, IMG submission 67506) | Freshwater lake microbial communities from Lake Michigan, USA - Su13.BD.MLB.SD (version 4) (version 4) | ecosystem: Environmental > Aquatic > Freshwater > Lake | place: Lake Michigan... | reverse complement strand
CTATTATCCTCTTTTTATCAAATTGTTTGATCTAACAAAAATGAGTATGGAATTAATGGCAAAACCGCCAGAAGCCAAGATCGGTCCTAAATTAGAAGTTAATAAAGAAGAAGTACCTCCTCCTAAACCGGAAACAGAATATTGTTATGTAGGAGAATGGAAAGGTGTACGAAACTGTGTTCGTGTCGATTCTTCTCAGTGTAGTTCTCAATCCTATTCGACCGAATCCCAGTGTGTCAATCCCACCTTACGATGAGTATTTCGTATACATGACTTTAGGTATGAGCATTTGTTTAACCGCATCCATCTTCTTATAACATTTGGAGATGGTTACCTCACTTGTATTACTAATCTCATGGATGTGTCGAGGCGTAATCTTCAGATTGAACTCGACCGACATTAAATAGATGATTCCGGCTGCAACCGAATGAGGTGTATTTTCAGGCACAAGATTGTTTTGAGTAATCTTGTGAGCAATAAACATCGCTAATTTTGTCAGCTCGGAATTGATATGAAGAAGACTGCAATATCGTTCAATAAAGGAAGAAGGGCTCGTCTCCGAATAGTGTGTCTTCTCTTCAAAGGGCACATCTTTTTCAAGCTCATTAATGATGGTCATCGCATTCTTACATCCTTTGGTCGCACTCGTCGTATCCAAATTAAAGATTTTGGCAATCTCTTTGGAAGTCCGAGGAATGTTTTTGATACGACAGGCAATATAAATCGAGGCAGCGATGATCCCATCTCGGTTTAATCCACGAAAGGATTGATGTTCGGAAATAATCTTATAATAGGAACAGGCTTCATTCACAATCATTTTAGAAATGGATGCATTCCCTGCCATGATCGAAATCAACTGAAAATCGTCATACTGAGTCTTTTCTTTGTACGGCATGGAATGCCAATCCGCATACCTCGCAATCTTCAACATCTTAAACGAGGTCGGTCCATGACACAGAACCTTACATCCGATCGAGGATTCTTGAAGAAGCGGATTGATCGGCATACCACACCGAACCGGTTTCATCGAACCGTCTTCCCCATAACAGTTCCATTCAGGAGTAAAATCGACCCGTTTCGTTTCGATGATACCGCATTTTGGATTGGAACAGGTGTAAAAGCCTTCGTCCGGTCGCATCTCCGATTGACAGTTTTTGCAAACATTATCCACGTAGGTTTCTGGTACTACTGGCTTTGAATCCCACCAGTCCATTCATATCTACTTAGATTCGATTCGTTTATGTCAATTTAATATGTATATAGTATATGGAGTGGACCCAAGATAAATGTACGCAAGTATTAAACAACATGACCGGAACGATTCATGATCAACTCGGTCATACGGACATCAACGAAGTCGAGTTTTTAGTACGTCAGGGGGTATTGCTCATGCACATGTACACAAGAGCCGTCGAATTATCCAAGGTGGACACCATTCAAGACTGTATTCATAACATGAATGCGATCGATGATCATATTCATCAACATCCTGAATTCATTCGAGAATATAAAAATGAGATGGTCTCGAATGAACATTCCGATTCAATCTATGTCCATTATGCCATTTCTCTCAAACGATACAAGGAATTTATGGAGGATGAAAAAGAGAAATTGATGGCCGTCATTCATTCGCTTGCGATGGTCTCACCCGAGGAAGCCTCCTTGTTGTTGCCAGATGCCCGAAAAAAAATAAACGAATACATTCACATCAAAAAAGATGTATGTGCCTCGGTGTTCCGATTGTTTGAATATGTAGTTGAGTACGAGCAACTCCAGAAGCTTATGCATCAGACTTCACCACCTTCTTCCGCCCCTTTACCGGTGGAGGTGGGAGAGATGCCGGATCCGAAGTCTGCTCTGTCGGAGGTTCAGTCTGCACCGGAGCTGAGTACTCCTGCTCAGGGTCCTCATCTGACTCCACGTCCGTTGGAGGAGGAAGCTCCTGAACCGGTGGAGCCGGTGCCGATTCTGCGTCAGCCGGACTCAATAGATGACATACCCCTGACTCAAGACTCGGCTTCGGCTTTACCACCACCTGAACCACGCGTAGCGTAACCCCGAACTTACCTCCTGCAAACCATACACCGCCGGCCTGAATGAGCGTCTTTGCTTGTGATCCCTTCGGCACGGTAGCGCAAATACCGACACCCTCCTTTGGGAAGACGAGTGTCCCTGCCGTATTGTAGATCTCTACTGCAAACTTATTGTCCCAATACGGGATCTTGACTCGAAGTGAAGGCGCCTTCGTGTAATCTACTTCCTCCGTCTCCTTATTCTTCGGGTATCGAAGAAGCGGTGAGAACAGCGCCTCGACCACATCCTTCGTATGCGGCTTACCGAACCACTTCTTCGCGTTGACGACCGCCTCTTGTAGTACAAAGTCCTGAAGACGCTTGACATTCTCTAAGAACGCCGTCGCATCTGCGTTGGCGTACTCCGGAGAGGGAAACTGAAGACTCATGTCGTAGGACTTCTTACCTGTACCATCGAAATCGTTCTCGTTGATGCCCCATGTCGTCATCTCCGGTGTGGAGAACTTGAGGATGCTTCGAGCTGCTTTGTTAAACATCGGAATGTTCTTTCCTCCGCTAGCGTTCACCTTCGGGTTGCCGAGGTTGACGGAGGTCGCGAGGTCATCAGACACGGCGTTAAGAAAGAGAGCCATAATGTCTATCCTGTTCCTGAAAAACCTTGGATCAATTTTTTTACAACCTCTTCACTTTTGACGATTTCGTCCTTAATTTGTGCGTACATGAACGTTTTTGTTCCCACCGGAAGATTCAATCGAGTCGACATTTCACACAAATCCGCATGGGTATACGCCGTCATTGCATATAGAGGTTTCTTCATGCAGGTGATATGAAGATGATTGTCCACTACTCCACGATATCGAGCAGGCATCGGAAGATCACGATACAGAATGTATTCGGGGACCTCATGTACATGATAACAAACTCGATCTATCACAATCCAACAGGGAGCGGGTCCAATACGACGAAAGGATTCCGATAACGTAGGTCGTTGAACGAAGTCAATATTTGCTTTTGAAAAGGCAAATATTTCCATTCCTACTCTGTTTTAAAAAATGTATCTTTAAGCCCATTCATTTCGCGCTCTACATTCGAAATGTTTTCTTCTTGAAGTTCAATATACTTCAAGAAAGAACGTATTTTTTCAAGAATACTGGGAGGCAATTCCGACATGTTAATGAAAATACCATTCTGATTCTCATCATAGGTCACCCGATATTCATGGATGAGCATACGAGCAAGTTCGATCTGTTGCGCTTTATTCATTTTCTCAAGCTTATCTTTAAGGTCAACGATGGACATATACACAAAAAGACCGATTTTCATTTATACCGTTTTAATACATATAATCCGCATAAAACATGGCCGGTGGTAATCAGATGAAATGCGACATGATAATAGACCCATCGAGGATGTTTTTGACGATATCGTATCTTCGATAGTGCATAAGACCCTCCAATACTGATTGCCATTTCGGATACATAGATCCATGAAATTCCTGTATACGCACATCCGCATATTCCCCATACAAGACAACACCGAGAACAGACCACATCCATCGTTCGGCGATACGAGTATACTGCATCTCTCCAAAAATTAATGGAGGCGATCGTACATAATCCTATCATCGCGGAATGAAGGTACAATTCTTGCGTATACGCATACACACATGGAAGAATAAAGGATAATGAGGACAGAACCAAATATTTAGATTCGTCCCATTCCGCCACCTTCATTCTACAATATCTTTCTATCGGTTTAAATTGATATAGCTATACTTTCTTATCATCGGCATCATGGATCAGAAACTTATTCAGAAGGCATCGTCCAACATGTCCTCGTTTCGAGAAGACATCTTGCGTATACTCTCCCAGTCCTCCTCTTTAGAAGAGGCGACAGCTTCCATCGAAGTCATTCCTCTTCCTACCTTAGAGGATATGATTAAACGTAAGAGAAGTAAAAACAGCGTACCTACGGATGAGCGGTGTAGTGCACGGCGTGCGAGTGGAGAGAGATGTACCCGACGAAAGAAAGAAGGAAGTGATTGTTGCGGGACTCACTGCAAGGGTATCCCTCATGGCGTCATTTCGGACATCGAACAAGTTCGACCTCATACCAAGATGGAAGTATGGGCCGAGGACTTTAATGGAATCGTGCACTATATTGATTCTCATGGGAATGTATACAAGACCGAAGACGTTCTCAAGAATAAGCCGAATCCATCCATTTACGCAAAATGGACCAAAGAAAGTGGAGTGTATACGATTAAGGCCTCCTAGTTTCTAGATACGCTTTAAAAGCAGGATCCTTATCCAAATACGTTTTGTAAAATACTAAATTTTTTGTACAAGTTTCCACGTTGTTTTGATTCTTCGAGTACATGATGACCTTTTTACAACATTCATATCCCGAAACATGATCGCCTACGACCGAGGCACTTACCGAATTGTAAGCTTCCATGACATAATCATACAGATCCGCGATGAAAAATGTTTTATACGTTTGTTTGTGGTTGTATCCTTTGAATCGGTGATACAACGCATTAATGATCAGATAATTTTTCTGTTCAAATAATTTTTCCATCAACATGACGATTCCTTCGATCCGCTCGGGTTCATATTGAACCGTTCGACAGAAATAAGTTTGTGCTACATCAAACTGATTCTTTCCCAAATGAAGTTTAGCAAGTTCCATGCACGCTAAATATTTTTCCGCAGGATTTCCATCGGACTCTAAGAATACTGTATACATCCGTATTGAGTTTTGAACGTCCTGACAATCTCGATAACTCTGGGCACAGTAATACATGTATCGATGTTTAAGAACAGGATTCTTTTCGGTCATGATGGCCCGTTCCAATAATTCTGCATCGTCCTGATACTTTCTCGGATTCTTGTTTCGATTCCCCGTTCTTCCTGAGAGAATGTAATATTTTCCTTCAATCGGACACCCTACCCGTTTTTCATTCCCCGGATGTTCCAACGTCTCGTGCAGTATACCTTCATACCGCCATTCTTTACGATTGCTTATGAGAGCCGGTCTAGGATACGTCATTCCTTCTCCAAATGTCAATAAATATGCATCTTCGATCATGGGCTGAGGAAGTTTGAACGTTCCTACAAAGGCATCATCGGCATCAAACATCAATAAATAATCTGTCTTTTGAAAGGCATGATGAAGTACTTCATTACGGTTGTGTGAAAAATCGACCCATGGACGTTGAATGAGTTCTCCCTGTATACGGTGTTCTCGAAAAAAGGTTTGAATGATGTCCATCGTGTTGTCGCTGGATCCTGTATCCGAAATGACCCAGTAATCAATCGGTATATGTTCGACGATATTCTTTAACGTGTCCAGAATGACATGACTTTCATCCTTTACGATCATCGCCAAACAGATTGTCATAGTGTGTCATAAATAAGATGTATTTAAATAATATAAACAATACAACATAGGTAGAGGTATATGAAGTATATCATGAACATCCATGTTATTTCCGACGATCCTGAGGTTCTCGGATGGTACAAAAATAAAGTGGATGATCATAACAGCAAAATCTCTTCCCCTTATCCGGACTCAGGGTTTGATTTACCGTGTCCTACCGAAATGCTTCTTCAAGGGACGACCAAGTATAATTTAGGCGTGAAGATTTCGATGAACCGCGTCACTAGCGATGATGATTCTCTCCTTCAGACGACACCTTCCGCCTTTTATTTATACCCGCGATCATCCATCTCGAATACGCCTCTCCGACTGGCCAACTCCGTAGGAATTATTGACAGCGGATATCGCGGTCCGATGATCGCCTGCTTTGATGGATCGTACAAAGTAGAAAAAATGCAGAGGCTTGTCCAAGTATGTACGCCGACACTTGAACCGATGTACGTGTATCTTGTAGGATCCTTAGGAGAAACCGTAAGGAATGAGGGAGGATTTGGATCGACGGGAGTTTAGGCTTCTTCGGACCAATCAAACCATGGAATCTTGGGTATAGGTGTTTCTTTTACCTTCTCTGGAACGGACCATTCGCCTGTTTGAAGACGCTTCTTTGCATCCTTCTTTTTCGCCTTCTCCGCTTTTCGCTCGTAGGGCTTCATACATGTCTATGATCCATAGACCTGTGTGCATCAATTTTATATCAACGTTTATCATATGGCTTTTACAACAAATTCCTCTTCGGAACAGATCTCTCGTAAAAAAAATACCGTCTTGTATAAAGATGAAGGTCTTCGTTCCTCGTATTCTACCTATCAACTAAAACAACAATTGACCGATGGAAAAACTCAATATCAAAAGACCTGTTCTTTAACGAATTGTTATACCACACCATCCCTATCCGGTACATTAGAATACATCATTATTGTTAATAACGCTGTAGAAATCGCCGACATTATTCTGAATATACCGTTATTGAATATCGATTCCTCTTTTTTATATAACGTTGAAGTTCTTGAATATTATCCATCTTATACCATTAAAATACGGTATACGTTATTGAAACAAACCTCTTTGTTTGACGGGCTTAGTTTTTACAACCCTGAATTGCCTTCTGCGTCTCCTTATTTATGGCATAACCTCAACTGTTCGAATGTGTCGATCGTATCCTTTGGTGGAATCCCGTTGTCTCGTGCAGGATATCAGTTTTATACATTAATCGGATTATCCATTTCTGCATCAACTACACCTACGATATTACCCAATACAAGTGGTCTCAATATGTTTTTTCAGTGTACACAGTTTAACCCTATCCGTTTGAATTGGAATATGGCCTCCCTCATTTCGATGGATCGTATGTTTTATGGATGTATGGCATTTAACCCTGAAGACATCCAGTGGGATACGTCTTCCGTCCTGAACATGGATGATACATTTGTGAATTGTGATGCATTTAATCCATTGTCCTTAAATCTGAATGTAGGTCGGGTTATCTCGATGAAAAGAACTTTTTCTGGGTGTGCGATCATCAACGTCGACATACGATCATGGAATGTCATTCACGTTACCGACATGACCGAAATGTTTTATAACTGTACTTCTTGGACGATGGATTTAAGTGATTGGCCGGTGTATATAGGGACGATACGTCTAGGATTCAATACAGGATCGTCGATCATCCCTCCAAGTGTATGGGGTTAAATTGTCTAAAAAAGGTATTTTATTATGATATGGACGATGCTACCTATCGCCACCTGATTCAAAAAAGAATCCGCTATGAAAAACCCAAAGTGGATATCCTTCCGTTTAAAACACAAGTCCTCGAACTTACGTCTCAAATGTTTGAGACCAAAATGAATGGAAGTTTACAGTCCTCCTTTGAAGCCTACGTTGCCGAATGTATACATCATCTCTCTGAAAAAAAAGAAGAGATCATTCCTCAAGAACCTCTTCAAATGGATACGATCATGTATAAACCCAAGAAAGTCAACGTCTTTTTAAGGAAATCAGAGGTAAAAGGACGAGGGAATCTGATAGCCTAAAGGAGGATTCTTCGGCCATGCATAGTTGTAGTACTCCAACATGTCGATGATGTCATACAGAATGATTTCTTCGTGCGTTAAGTCGCGAATCGATGCACCTCGAGAGATGGCCCGCCTACGCAGTAGATCAAGTTCGGTTGGATTCAGCGACACGATAATCTCCTTCTCTCGAAACTTACTCTCGATCAACGTATAGGCCGCTCCTGCTAAATTAAACCACCATGAATGATTCCGTAGAGGAATATTGCGATCCATAGGAAACCCATATCCGTTAATGTATTCGGCAAGAGCCTTTGCGGCCTCTGCATAATAATCCATCTTTATCCTATCCTTCGTGGAGGATCCAATTCAATTTTTATAGAGCAATATCATAATAGTTTTCTTCCGATTCCAATTTACGAATTCTCGCTTCCAATTTTTCAACACGAGCATAGAGAATGGCGTTGTCGCGCTTTAAATCTCTATTTTCGGTATTCAACAATCCAATATCTTCACGGATGGTCTTCTCGTAATTCTTTAGCCATGTTTTATGGTACTTATTCTTGACATGAGCGTTGAACTCCGTTCCCGTATGAAATAGATCGTCTTGATGCCGACATTTACACATAAAAGGGGTAGCCGCTCGACGTTGTCCCTTTTCAAACGGACATACATCCACGTATTCGGTTTCGCGCCATGAAGGAACATAGAGACCGGGTTTAGCGACAATCTCCATCTTTATCCTATCGTATACAAAATTTCTACATATCAATTTTATAATAAATTGAAAGATAGTTGTATACTACTAGTGTATAACATGGATGAAGTCGAAACCATCGTAGATCTCATGGATGAATATATCGGAAATAACATCGAGTTTTTATCCAAAGAATGGTTTTTGTCCGAAATGATGCATCAAGTTCATGCCGTCATCGAAGAACATTATGGTCCTCTCCCCGATGAACTGTATACATTCGCACTCCTGATGTGTACGAAAGGAAGGACGTCGTATACACTTCCTCCTTCGACGCCATCTCTAGACAGGCTGAGAGCCACCCCTCAAGCCGATCAAAGATCCGTTGAATGGCATGAGTTCCGTCATAAACTCATTACGGCAAGTGTAGCCCATAAAGCATTAGGTACACCTTCTCAGGTTCGAGACCTGATCAAAACTAAAAAACAACCGTATGCTTTCATAGAAGATGGTAATTTTGAAGGACCACGACACTGGGGAGTCAAGTATGAACCGATCTCCATTCAGTACTATGAGTATACGCATCAAACGATCGTAGAAGGGTTTGGGTGTATACTTCATCCTACGCATACGTTTTTGGCGGCGTCTCCGGATGGCATCAACGCAAAAGAAGGACATCCGTTGTATGGTCGCATGTTAGAGATCAAGAATCCATTTAGTCGTGAAATTAATGGCAATCCGAAAGAAGAGTATTGGATCCAGTGTCAACTCCAAATGGAAGTGTGTGATTTAGAAGGATGTGATTTTCTCGAGACGAAGTTTGTCGAATATGAATCCGAAGAGGCGTTCCGTGCGGATGGTACATTTCAACGTACAGAAGATGGAAAATACAAGGGTATTTTCTATCAAGTGTTCACGGATAAAGTGGGGTATGTGTATCCTCCCTTTCAGTGTACGGAAGAAGAATTTACGGAATGGTCCGCCGCTCACATGACGGACGGATGGATCAATACGATGTACTGGAAATTGGATGTGGTAAGTACGGTATTGATTGCACGGCAAAGAAAGTGGTTTGAACATGTTCTTCCCAAATTGGCGGAGGTGTATGAACAGATTAAAACTTGATGATGTAATTGACAACGGTGTGAGGCGGATAGTAGGCTGTTTGAGAAGTGTTTACATAATCTAAATCATGAGTTATCTCAGAAAATTTTAAAAAATCAGAATTATTATAGTCAGTTTTATCGGAATTCGCAAAATCTTCAGGAACAAGTGCTTCTCGGCCTCCCGCTCCTCCAGCTGCTTGGTCTTGCTTATCGAATGTAAGATCTAAATTTGTTAGACTTATTGTACCTGATATAGATAATGACGGAATATTTGAGGCTACCAAAGTTGAAGATCCTCCATTACCCTCGGTGTTGGCGTTTGATAAAGGAGTTAATGTAGGTCTCGAAGCAGCACCAGCAGGGAAACGACCTTGTAAATTTGGAACCTTAAATTGGTTTGTTCCTGTTCCATAGGTGGTTCCAATTGCAAGAAATAAATCATAAAACATATTGTTTGGATCATTTAGAGAAGAATATGATTTCCCATCACACCATAAATATCCAACAGGGATATATTTTCCTGCATACGGCATAATACTTCCGATCGGAGTAAGCGATGGATAAATACTTTCATTTTGTTTAAAATATACATATGCATTTACAAAGGGATCTGCATTTGGAGGTCGAATATTAAATTGTCCGGTCGTGGTGGTTGTTGACCTCCCTGTAATCGTGAGTGTTAGATTTTCATTATTCAAAAAAATAATATTGTTAACAGAAATTGCTGCTGTAAATAAAGATACTGTAGTTAACATAGAAAAAGTTGACGATACACTTAATGAAGGTGTTTGTGCAGGCGTCGTTAATGTCATGGTATAGCTAAGCGTGTATGCAGTAGCTGCAGATACAGGAAGAACAACGCATATGCGTCCATTTCCAAAGATGTATCTGTTTGTATTTGTATAGGTTAACACACATATGGTACTGTCGACATTAGTCACCGTAGTTATGGTCGAAAAATTATTCGTTTGATTGGAAGGAGGTATTGGACTTAATGTACATGGTGTGGTTGCTGTGGTAACCGAGGCGGAGTTGGATAGATATAAACCATTCAAATAAATACTATCTACGCGTTTTTTAGTTATGACATGATCATCTGAAGTAGCTGTACTCGTTGTTGTAATCGTATTTTCGTTGGTCGTAAGCGGTTTTGTGATGGATACATTACCAAATGCTCCAATTGTAAGGTTGCCTGATGATGTAGATATTCCATTCGACCCTGCAATAAGAGTTCCTCCGATAATGGTGTTTACAACACCGCTTCCAATCGTTATGTTGCCCCCTTCACTCTGGTCTGTGTACAACCCTACCGTTGAACCTTTAGTTGAAGAATTTATGATCGGAGCATTTATATTAGGAAAATTATGAGTACCTGTCCATGTTTGATTTGCGATCTGGCCATACGTAAACGTTGCATCACTCTTTGTTAAATAAGATGTGCTTACAAAGGCGGTTGTTGCAACGGTGGTGTCAGCAGTTCCTGCTGCAGGAGTTGAAGCAGTAAGAGTAGCTGATGTAAAGTTTTGTGCGCCACTCCATGATTGACCTGATATTTTTCCATAGGTAGTGCTTACAAAGCCGGTTGTTGCAACGGTGGTGTCAGCAGAAGAAGATGCAGGAGTAGGTGCTACTGGAGACACCAAAAAGGTATTAGTCCCACTCCACGTGTTGGTCTTTGTCAATAAAGATACGCTTCCGTTTAATGAGGTAGTAATGAACGAATAGGTAGCTCCTTGAAAATAAGTGCTTAATATGTTGCCTACTATAACAGAAGAGGCATTACAGTAAATTTCAATTCGTATCAAATCGGTTGTATTAAGTGTTTGTTCCGTTGTTAAAGCAAATGTACTGTAAAAGTTTCCAGGATTGGGGCTTATGGAATTGATATCATACGAATATCCGCTTGTTCCAATCAGAGTAGGTGTACTTCCTACAACCTTATACACCTTAAAAAAATACCGAAGCGTTCCTGTTGCAGAACTACTTGACCCATAGATCGTCGATGTCCATAACCCAATTGGGATGAGAGAGGTGTTTGGATATCCAGAGGTGGTAAAGGTAGCAATCAGGTTATCTCCCTCCACCATCGTTTTGGTAACGATGACCTGTGCACTTGAAATT
>Ga0078894_10003861_pt1 | contig 11408 bp, 14 predicted proteins | sample LauGreSu1BDMLBSD_2_FD_67506 | JGI IMG/M metagenome (GOLD analysis project Ga0078894, IMG submission 67506) | Freshwater lake microbial communities from Lake Michigan, USA - Su13.BD.MLB.SD (version 4) (version 4) | ecosystem: Environmental > Aquatic > Freshwater > Lake | place: Lake Michigan... | reverse complement strand
CATTGCACCGACTGCGCTGGTGCCTTATGTGAATGAACGGGTGCCGCTAGTGGCAGGCACTAGAACGGCAGTGAGTGTGGTGGCGCTGGACTACGAGCTGACGCTGCCGACAGAGAATTTCGCGGTCGTGACGAAGGCGGTCATCAATGTTGCTACGAGACTGACCGCTAGCGCCGGTGCTTACAGCATTGCTGGTCAGGCATCAGGATCGCGTTACACCCGTCGCATGAATGCTGCCGCTGGCAGCCTTGCACTCAGCGGTTTTGGTGCGGGGTCAATCCGTGACTACCGGATCGGCACCAACTTCGGCACGTTCAACTGGAGCGGCCAGAACGCTGCGGTGTTGTATCAGCGTGCAGCGCTTGCAGGTGGCGCTGGCAGCTTCAGTCTGAGTGGTCAAAACGCAAACTTTATACTGGGCATTTCTCTACTTGCTAGCGCGGGCAGTTTGGCATTGAGCGGCCAAGCATCCACGGGCCGCAAGTCGTATCTGCTTAATTCTGAATTGGGCGCCTTTAACCTTGGCGGCCAAGGCGCTGGATTTAATAACACAGCACCCGTGCTGCTACTTCTGCACATGGATGGGCCGAACAACGGCACGATATTTGCCGACTCCAGCACTTACGGCAGGACTATCACCTCTGCCGGCACAACGACAGCCAAGATCACCACAACGCAGTCTAAGTTTGGCGGCACTTCTGGAAGCTTCCTTGATGCCCCATACCTGTTGGTTCCCGACGCCAGCGAGCTAAATTTCTCGGACAACAACTTCACTATCGAGGCGTGGGTTCGGCTTGCGCAGACTGTTGGATCAACCTTTAAGATGATCGCCGCGCAAACGACATCATCTACATCGAATTACGCATGGACTTTCTACTACAACGCGGGAACAACTAAATCGCTGAACTTTAGGTATAGCACCAACGGCACCACTGCGGTCACTTTCACTTCAAACACTACCCTTGCCACCAACGTTTGGTATCACGTTGCGGCAGTTCGCAATGGCTCCAATCTTGTGCTTTATGTAAATGGCACTCAAGTGGGTGCCACTCATAACATTGGTACCGATGCAATCTATGACAGCACGTCTGACCTGACGATTGGTGCCAGCAACCAGACTGCAGCAAATTTCTGGTACGGCTACATCGACGAGCTACGGATCAGCTCAGTTGCCCAGTACACAAGCAACTTCACCCCAGCCACCACGGCATTTCTCCGCGACTACAGCTTTGCCCTTGATTCTGGGGCGTTCACTGCTACAGGCCAAGCCTCCCTTTTCACCGTTCAGGACTACTTTGGTAGCTGGGGCACGCAAACCTTCGGCTACGAAGCCCTTGTGCTGCCTGATTGGTGGGCGGACTAGGAAACCTTGGTGTAACGCCTGTAGCCCATGGCAGCACCAAACCTGCGATCACCGTCGAGCGTCATCGGCAAGACTGCAACGGCAGCGCTGAACACCAGCTTGACGGCAGTGCTTAGCAATAGTGCCGCCAGTGGCAAGGTGCTGAAGGTCAATACGGTCCGTGCGGCGAACGTAGCTGCTGCAGCGATCACCGTTGATATTGCGCATTACAGAGGCAGCACGACGACGTACCTACTGAAGGGTGCATCGATTGACGCGGGCAAGACGCTGATCACCACGGACAAGAATGAGTACATCTACCTAGAAGAGGGTGATGACATACGGGCGAAGGCATCTGCCGGTACCAGCATCGACCTAACCATCAACTACGAGGAGATCAACTGATGACTTGGACAGTCACCAATACCATCGCCTACACCGGCGTCGCCAGTAACCACACGGCAATGGTGTACTTGTTTGACACCGTTCTTTCTGGCAAAACAGGCTGGACGATCCAGGCACACCCTGATAGCTCAGCATTTAAGCGTCGGGCAAAATTTACGACAACCAATAAGGTCACCGGCACCAGCTACACGATGTACTCATGGGTGAGCTGGGGGTCCACGTCTCCATCAAACTTGACATGGTACGAAGATGCGACTTACACGACGACACCGGGCGACTTAGCGACTAATGTCGACACCTCCATTTCGTCAAGCGGCGCTAGCCTGAACTGGGGCACTTCCGGCGAGGACTGGAAATTCTGCACAAGTAGTGAAAACTCTCAATCCGTTCTTGTGCTCAAGGGAGCCAAAGTTGCTTTCTACTGGCCTGGCATTACTTCTGGTGTCTTTTGGCATGACAGTACATGGACGGCTGGCACTAGCAATAAGGGAAGCTGGGTTAGTCCTTACATTGGAAACTTTTCTCTGTGGGTAGCCAACGCTCCTGTGAACACTGCCACGAGTACAACTGAATACTTGCTAGTGCCTGACGCTGGCTGGGGACCAGGGGGCACCGCAAACGGTTACCGTATTGGCGGCAACTATATTACTACAAACTTTAACTGGCTTTACAGTCAGCAAAACTCATCGCCCAACCCAGACGGCTCTAGTCACACAGCTTTTGCAAACGGAGGCCATAATGACGTGGGCGTATGGCTACCAAGTTCTATATTTAATAGCACAAGCCTAAGAAGGCCATTTTCCTCAGATGCTGGCCTAACACTACAGGTTGGCTCCAACTATTGGTATAGCTCCTTTGCTGATTTGACCTACGAAGGGCTTGTCTTTAACTTCGGCGCTACCGACCCGCTCGCATAATGGCAACTACAGTCACCGTCGATAGCATCTTTGAGCAGGTGCCATCTGATCAGCAATTCATTAGCGTTCCTGCTGTTAAAGTTGCTGCCACAGTATTCGACAACAGCGTCACATATGAGGCGCCTGTTGTAACTGGTCCGCTTGGTCCTTCGTGGCGTAGACCGTCGCGTGAAATCGGCTAGGGGCAAGCTAGCTCTAAAGCCACAGCTTCATGGCCTCGTTCAATAAATTCAATAGCTTCGTTGAAGCCTTGGCCGAGAAGAAGCATGATCTCGGCGCTGACACACTCAAGGTGTTGCTCACCAATACCGCTCCTGTTGCTACCAACAGCGTCAAGGCAGACATCACCGAGATCAGTGCGGGTAACGGCTACACCGCTGGTGGTAATACCGCGTCAGTGACCAGCTCTGCCCAAACCAGTGGCACCTACAAGCTGGTGCTCGGTGATCCGGCTACATGGACAGCGACAGGCGGCAGCATTGGTCCGTTCCGCTATGCGGTGCTTTACAACGACACCGCCACCAACAAGGAGCTGATCGGCTGGTGGGATTACGGCAGCAGCATCACCCTCGCTGCCGGTGAATCGTTTGCCGTCGACTTCGACCCTACCACCGGCGTGTTGACCCTCGCTTGATATGGCACTAACCACCACAATCAGCACTAAGGAACTGCAGCGCCAAGCTGTCGCCTCCTTTCAAGGCAAAACCTACACCGTTTTTCTTGCCAACAACACCGGCTCACTCACCGCAGAATCGACTGCTGCAGCTTGGATTGCTGCCAAGGTCTCCGGTGGTGGCTACGCCGATGTGACCGGCACCATTGGCACCGGCAGCTACAGCATCGGCAACGCTCGTTATGAGCTACCGGTCATCAACGCCACCTTCACAGCCACCAGCCCTGGCTTTACCTACGACACCGTCTGCGTGCGGATCGGCACCGAAACCTACCTGCACTCAATTCTGGTTGAAGCCCCCAACATCGCCATGGCAGCTGGGCAAAGCAAAACCTACGGCATCACGTTTGCCGTCGATGACTGAGGCTAGGCGGTGACTACCAACATCAGGATCGATGTCCTGCTGCGTCGCCTGACGCAACAGGTATCCGATGTGGTCTTTCAAAACCGCCAAGCGAAGGAGGAACGCGAAAGTGCAACGCTCCAGTCAACTCAAGCTGGCCAGGCACCGACAGAAAGCGTTGTAGGTGAGATCAACGGCAAAACGCTGACCGTCAAGGAATCACGCGAGCAGTCTGCGAAGCAGCACTCCGCAGTGCCAGATACCTACAAGCAGCGTCGACCTGCAGCACAGCGAGGCGGCACAAGCTACTGGATCTTGGCGGCTAAGACTTGGGGCTTTGAGGATACGACCAAAGGCTCAACACCATGGGAGGGAGCCAATGATGTCCTTGACCTTGTCAGAAGCGTGCGGGTCCAGATCGTGGGCCAGAGCGGAAACCTTGCCTACACCACAGCTGTGTTTGGCGGCGACACCGTCAACACGCTATTGAATGAACAGGACCCAAGCGAGGATGATTACTACGGCTTCCCACTTCTTCCAGCAGGTACAACGAAACCATCCGGGCCATACGTCGATCAAATGGCGCGTCGTCGCCTAACCACCAATTCTGCACTAGGTGGATCCGCTGAACTCAACCCAAACAATTACGTCGTCACTAGCGACGAACAACTGGTCATTATTGAAAACGGTTCTGTAGCGTTTTACAAGCCGTTCTTCAATGTGGTCTACGAGGCTACTGAAAGCTGCAAGCTGTACTTTGCTACACAGCCTCGCAAGCTTGCTCTTAACGGAGCGCCGGTAGCCAAGCCTGCTACCTACCACGGCAACACACTAGACAACAAAGACACTGTCCTCTTTGATGTCAATCACACATATCTGGTCGGCAGAAATGAAACAGCAAATAGAGCTGTCAAGCCATTTGGCACATCCTCGCAGCTTCACTTCTTTGTTAATCGCGGCATCGATAAGTCTGGTTTGTACCAAACCACGGGGACCAATACCTCACGTTTTCAGGTGGGCCAATCTGTTTATTGCATTACTGGCATCACGACAGAAGGTGCGATTGGACAGATTCAGTCGATTTCAAAAGGTTCTTTCTCCTATGCCACCGACGATGACCCACTGACGCCAGAGGTAACGGTCAGCGGCACCAGAGTCGTCGTGTCGTTTGCTGATTCCATAGCCAGTGCTTTGGTTTACTTCCAATTACAAGGCACAACCATCGTCAGAACCTTTGACTCGGTTGAGCTTGCGTTGGCAAGCAACGACAGCTACTGGGAAAACCGCTTCGGGCTACTTGGTGGTTTTGCTAACGAATGGGTGGTCAGTAGGATTCAAGGGCAGACATTAAGCCTGCCTCAATCGAACGCCGCTTACATCGGTGACACCGGCATACTTTATGAAGACATGGACTGCTCCAAAGCGGGCAAAGCCTATTTCTACCAAGCCGGGTATATCCAAAGGGATCAGCCAGCGTGGAATCGACAGCTTAATTACCACGACGGTGATACCGTTGCGCAACGACCATACGTTGGAACTAACGATACCAGTGACTACATTGTTCAGTACATGCGTGTGGTCTTCATTGAGCTGGACTGCGCCACCAATTCAATCACCAACCGCACAGAGAACATTGGCGTTGTGTCAACCTTGGCTCGCGCAGGAGTCACGGCTCTAATGCCAAGCTGGTTCCCGTCAAAGCGCTACCGCCAGGCAGGCTGGCAAGGTGTGCTGAACTTAACCAGCGACGAGAAGACCGCCTCTCGCCTTGAGTTGCGATACGATCCAGTCGCCGAAAAGCAAAGAAGATACATCCGCTCGTGGTCAGTGGATCAAAGCTCTATCGAGGCTGCCGTTGTCAGTCTGCAGTCAGAGGCTGACTACACCGAAGTAGAAATCACCGATTCCTACCCGGTTGACTCCGATGTCGTAGAGATCGGCGACCTAGATGGACCTTCCCGTTTTGGCTACGTTTACAGCACCGACTACTTCGTATCGGCATGAACAACGCTAACGATCAAGCCCTCATGCGCCTGCAGCAGCAGATGGCTGCCATTTCTAAGTACAACCGCGAGCAACGGCAAAAACGCGAGAAGGAATTACAACTACGATTGATGAAAGCAAAGTAAACCGCCAGCATTCTTCATGCCTCAGCTCCCTTTCCTCCAGCAGCCAGACGCTCCCTCCACACGTCGTCTTGGCACACCGGCTAGTGGCATCCTCGAAATGCCAGTCCTCGGTGGCCTCACCGTTGGTGAATCCTCCGTCATCTCAGAGCTACTGGCAAACGAGCAAAGCTCCTTCGTCAAAGGTGCGCAGATCGCCGATGCCATCGCCAAGGCAGAAGAGATCAGCATCAGCGAAGCCTTCAACATCATCGAGGCAGCGATCAGCGGACGGCAACTAGAGGAACGCGCCGAGGAGATCCGCACCAAGCACGCGGCATTGATCCAAGAGGTAGCGCAGGTGTATGCCTCCGCTGGGCAACGCAACATGACTGCCACCGTCACCGCATTGATCAAATGTCGTTGCAAGCTGCCCGACTGGTCAGTTTCTGACACCAACCAGATGCATCGCGCCTTGTTCAATGCCATCTGGCAACTGGCGCAAGATGAAAGCGATGCAGAAGCCATGCCATCTGAACCGCCGACCGAGGAGGAGCTGGGAAAGCAGCAAGCGGCGGATGGCGCCGCAACGAAACGGACTGGGCGTCGATCTTCTACGACCTAGCGCATAGCTATCCAGGTCAGTTCCACCGCAGCACCTACGCAACAGAGCTGCGGCAAACCGTGTTGCAGGCATGGCGGGAGCTACAACGCATCCGCCGTGAGCAGGCACAACTGCAGGAAATGCCTGTAGCCCAGTTGGCTGCATTGATGGCCAACATCAACCGCGACCCCAAGAAGGGCAAACCCTTTTCCCTACAAGACTTTCAGCTCTTTGCTCAAGAGCAACGGGCAGAGCGTCGCCTCAATGCTGAGGTGGCCGCAGTGGCACTTGCCCTGATGCATGAAGACAAGGCACCACCACTGCTGGTGTCTTGCTGGAATGAAGTGCTCGCTAGTGCGAACGACGGCACGAGGATGCCTGAAGTGCGTGCCCTGCACTCTGATGACCATGCCGTGTGGGTGTTGGCACCAACGTGGGAGGCAACAGGTGTACGCGGCGGCCTAGTGCTTGTTCGTGGGCAGATCAGCGGCACCACCGTGCTGCGTGATCTAGATCGACCATTGTTGACCCATCAACTGCAGATCCCGATCCGCCCTGGTTTTGGTTGGATCGAAGCAGGCTGTCTCCTTCTTGCTCAGGCAGACTAGGTAATGGACTTGTTGAGCCTGCGCACTGCGTTAGAGACCACGCTGGTGGATCAGCTTGGGACGTATGTGTTGGCCAATGGCGCTAGGACACCAGCGATGTCGGTGCGTGCGCCGGGGGAGAGCTTGCCACCTGGCACCACGGTGGATGGGTTGGAGGTGGTGATTGTGCGTGAGCCGGAGCTGGTGCCGGTTCGCCAGTACCAAAATGAGCAGGCGTTCAGCCGTTGGACGCTATATCTGGTGGACTGGAACGGTGATGCAAGTCTCCAAGAGGTGGCCGGCAGACTGCTGTGGAGCTATCCGGGTAGCAATGCGGTGACGATCAATGTGCCACGTGGTGTGGGACCAAGATCGCAGATGCGGATTGACATTACGACCAATCCTGACACCTATGTGGCCTGAGGATCCCGGAAACCTTGGGTATGGCAATCACCCCTGCTAGCTACAACATCAGACCGCAGCGGAGAGCAGACTTTCCGCTGCAGGTGCAATTTAAGGATTCAGACGGTGATGGGATCAATATCACCGGTTGGACGGTGCTTGCGCAGGTGTGGGATAAGACGCGCACGACCAAGTATGGGGACTTCACGGTCACCATTTTGAATGCCAGCATCGGCTCTGTGAGGTTGACGCTGCCGTATGGCGTGACGGCTACGTTGCCTGATGAGTGCCGCTATGACGTGATGCTGATCGACAGCAACGGTCTGCGCGAGTATTACCTCGAAGGTATTGTTCGGCCCAGTCAGGGCTACACCGCACCGAGCTGATCATGGCCAACAGCGTTGAGGTGATCAGCACCGGCCAGGTGACCGTCACCGAAGTAGCCGAGCAGGCCATTGAGATCACGACTGCAGCACAACCGCTGCTGGTCGAGGTACAGACCGCCGGTCCTCAAGGTCCACCGATCAGTGAGGTGCTGAACCTTGGTGATCTTGCCAATGTGAACGATACGGCGAAGGTGACCGGTAGCGTGTTGTATTACGACGCCAGCAGTAGCAGCTGGAAGGGCGATGACATCAACACCGTCATCACCCTGACCGATGGCGGGAATTTTTAACGGGTGTACCGGAAACCTAGCTGCAACGCAGTGTCTCGCCTGTAATCGTGGCTAACACCATCCGCATCAAGCGCTCAACGGGTAGCAGCGCACCTGTGAGCTTGGCCAATGCGGAGTTGGCCTTCTCTGAGGGTAATGCTGTCCTGCACTACGGCACCGGTACTGGCGGTGCAGGCGGTACAGCCACCAGCATCGTCAAGATTGGTGGTGCGGGTGCGTTCACGACGCTTGATACCACTCAGACGATCAGCGGTAACAAGACCTTCACGGGCACTGTCACTTTAAGCAGCGCCACCATTAGTGGCTTCACGACGACGGGCAGCGTCACCGTTGGCGGTGACCTGACGGTCAACGGTACGACCACCACCATCAACAGCACGGTGGTCTCGGTTGATGATAAGAACGTCATCCTCGGGGATATTGCATCACCCACGGATGTCACCGCAGACGGCGGTGGCTTCACGCTGAAGGGTGCCACCGATAAGACGTTCAACTGGATCAATGCCACCGACAGCTGGACATCCAGCGAGGACATCGATCTCGCCAGCGGCAAGGTTTACCGCGTTAATGGCACCACCGTGCTCAGCGGTAGCTCGCTTGGCACCGGTGTTACAGGTTCCAGCCTGACCTCCGTTGGCACGCTGACCAGCGGCACCTGGAATGCCACCACCATCGGTGTGCAGTACGGCGGCACTGGGGCGACCACCTTGACCGGTTACATCAAGGGGTCAGGCACCAGCGCCTTCACCGCATCAGCCACGATTCCCAACACTGACATCACAGGTCTGGGCACGATGAGCACCCAGAATGCCAACAACGTCAACATCACCGGCGGCAGCATCGACGGCATCACGTTGGATGGCGGCACCTACCTCTGGATCTTTGGCGTTACTGGCCTTGTGCTGAGTGCCTTGCTTGGGTCTGGCTCTGTTGGTTGTTAGTGCCCGGAAAGCTAGTGGGTCCGGCTAGATAGCCACCACGGACGCCACATGGCGAACACGATCAAGCTTAAAAGCTCTGCTGTCGCAGGAAAGGTTCCGACCACCAGCGATCTGCAGTTGCGTGAGCTAGGCATTAACACCTATGACGGCGCTATCTACATGAAGCGCAACCAGGGTGCTGATGAGATCGTGCGGGTCGCTTTTGCGAACCAAGACTATGGGCTGATCACGGGTAGCACTAGCGGGACGCTCGATTACGGCGCTCTCTTCTGATGGCCACCCAAGTACAGAATCGTCGCGGTTCAACCGCTGAGCATGGCACCTTCACGGGTGCTGTTGGTGAGCTGACGGTTGATACGGACAAGGATGTGGTGGTGGTGCATGACGGCACGACCGCTGGTGGTCATCCGATGCTCAAGCAGGATGGCAGCAATAGTGCTTTTGCTGTGGGGTCAGCAGGTGCACCAAGCCTGAAGTTCACGGGTGACACCAACACAGGCATCTACTCGCCTGGATCGGATCAACTTGCGATCTCCACGGGCGGCACGGGGCGCCTGTTCGTTGATGCAAGTGGGAATATAGGCGTAGGTCAATCATCCATTACCGCTGTATTTGGGCGAACATTTAGCATTACTGGAGCAGCAGCCGGTACTTGCCGGGTTGCCGGGGCGTCAACTTCTGCATACATATTTACAAGCGATGGTCTTGGATATGGCGGCATTTTACAAGAGTCAAATCATCCCTTTGTTTTTGGAGCTAACGGCAGCGAAAAAGCCCGCATCCGAGCGGACGGGATGTTCGAGGTTAAGGGGAATGGCGTAGCTGGATCAACTCCTGCCTTCAGCGTCAGCGGCAGCGCACCGGCTAATAGCATCCAGATCGACTCATCCGGGCGACTACTAGCGGGAATAACTACAGCACGCACAATCTCAGGTGCCAGTGGCAAGCTTCAAGTTGAAGGTACAACTGATGCATATGTTCCTATTGTTGCCAACAGAAATGACGTAGGTGGCCCTGGTATCTTCCTTGTCAAATCACGTGGTACAGCAGTAGGTGCCAACACAATTGTCGCAGCAGATGATCAACTTGGCCAATTGCGTTTCTATGGCACTGATGGTACAGCTCCTATAGAAGCTGCTTCAATCTTTGCCTATGTCGATGGCACACCTGGCACTAACGATATGCCGGGCAGGTTGGTTCTGAGCACGACCTTGGATGGTGCGTCTAGTCCAAGCCCCCGGATGACGATTAAGAATGATGGAAAAATTGGCATCGGCACCACGAGTCCGGCGCAAAAGCTAACCGTATCAGACGGATTTATTCAGCTTGAATCCTCCGGTACTTCGGGCGCGGATCTTCGTCTTAACTTCAAACCTGGCTTCTCTGGTACATACGGCAATCAATACATTGCAGGTATCAACGGTGAGCTAAGGATTGCCGCTTCCACGGTTGGTGGATCTAATGCCTTTACTAGTTTCTATAGTGCAAGCGGTACGGAAGCAGCTCGCATTGGACCAAGCGGCAATGTGGGCATTGGCACCACTTCAAACCCTGGGTCTCTGCTCACACTTAACGATACTGGAACGGGTCTTCAGTTTACAAATGCTGCCGGCGGTAATTTCAACATTGGCCTACTAGCTGGTACAGGTAACGCCAACGCATATGTCTTCCAAAGGGCAAACTCTTCACTACTGTTTGGTACTAATAATACCGAGGTTGCAAGATTTGACAATACGGGTAAGCTTGGCATCGGCACCACGAGTCCGGGTAATAAGTTAGACATTGTTTGCAGCCAGGGGGATGGCATTCGAATACTTGAAAGCACATCTGGCAACAATGCTCGGCTTCTTATTACTCAGGAATCAGCAGGGGTAACTTATAACGCTACATTTTCATCAGGCAGCAATGCACACATATGGCAGGTCGCCAACACCCCACGTGCCGCCATCGACTCATCCGGCCGGCTGTTGGTGGGGACGAGTTCGAGCATCACAACTATCATTGCCGCCGGACTACAAGTTCAAAGCACTGGTGCCAGCGCTTATGCAAGCATCGGTCGATGGGATAACAACGCTGCAACCCCTGGTTTAATTTTCAATAAATCTCGCGGAGGCACGGTAGGAACACGTGCCGTTGTTCAGTCCGAGGATAACTTAGGTGAAATTTATTTTACGGGGGATGATGGCACAAACTTTATTTCTGGAGGATCGATAAAAACAGTCGTAGACGGCACCCCCGGCTCGACTATCATGCCCGGCAGGCTTGTCTTCAGCACCAACAGCGGAACGGCTGGTGCAAGCCCGACGGAAGCGTTCAGGGTTACGAGTGATAAATACCTCCGCATGGCGGCAAGCACCGGGGGCATCCAATTCAACGGCGACACCGCAGCCGCTAATGCGCTGGATGATTATGA
>Ga0078894_10003860_pt1 | contig 11410 bp, 5 predicted proteins | sample LauGreSu1BDMLBSD_2_FD_67506 | JGI IMG/M metagenome (GOLD analysis project Ga0078894, IMG submission 67506) | Freshwater lake microbial communities from Lake Michigan, USA - Su13.BD.MLB.SD (version 4) (version 4) | ecosystem: Environmental > Aquatic > Freshwater > Lake | place: Lake Michigan, USA... | reverse complement strand
ATAACATTACCTTCCAAGATATTTCTTTCAATACTTGTTAAAGATAAATTAGTATCTTCATTTTGTATTTCAACTTGTAAAGTTCCTATTATTGAATCGTTACTTGTAACATAACCAACTTTATTTGTTCTAGAGTTGAATTGTAAAGTTGAAGTTGACGCAATAAGACCACCCGCAACTGTATCAGATAAGTAAAGAATATCACCGACATTATAACTTGATAAATTAAGTCCTGATAAAATACCAGCACTAATAGCAATACCTTCTGAAGCTACAGGAATATCAATATAAGCCAAGCCAATAACTTGACTGTGAATATTATCAGTAGCAATAGGTAAATTAACTGAAGGAATCCCTGAATAACTAGTTTGAATAGCCAAGGCAGTTCCTTTAGGTATAATTGAACCAGTATTATTATAAACTCTTGTAAATCTTTTAGTTTGAGGTTGTTCAACTAACCAATTAGCACCATTAGATTCTACTTGTACAGTATCATAGAATGCTAAACCAAATGAAGGTAAATTATCAATTAACTGAGAACTTGTTGTTTGTATAGTAACAGAACCTGTTCCACTATTCTTAATAACAAATGAACTACCAGTTATACCAACAGCTGTAGGTAAAGTAACATCAAATGTACCATTAGCATCAATGTAATAATCAGTATTTAATACAGTATAAGCAGAAGTTACATATTTATAAGCTAAAGCACTAAAACTTGTACCTGATGTTCCAGAAGAACCGCTTGTACCAGAAGTACCGGAGGATCCGCTTGTTCCAGAAGTACCGGAGGATCCGCTTGTTCCAGAGGTTCCTGAAGATCCTGAACTACCACTTGTTCCAGAGGTTCCACTTGATCCGGATGTACCAGATGTACCAGAAGATCCATCAGATCCTGAACTACCACTAGTACCGGACGTACCTGATGAACCACTTGTTCCGGATGTACCTGAAGATCCATCGGATCCAGATGAACCACTTGTTCCGGATGTACCGCTTGATCCAGATGTACCTGATGTTCCACTTGATCCATCAGATCCTGATGAACCACTTGTTCCGGATGTTCCAGATGAACCACTTGTTCCGGATGTACCTGATGAGCCACTTGTACCTGATGTTCCACTTGTTCCAGAAGATCCTGATGAGCCACTCGTACCAGACGTACCAGAAGATCCACTTGTGCCAGAGGTTCCTGAAGATCCATCAGATCCTGAACTACCACTTGTACCAGAGGTTCCGCTTGATCCATCAATACCATTAATACCACTGACACCAGATGTTCCGCTCGATCCATCAGATCCTGATGAACCACTTGTTCCAGATGTTCCGGAGGAGCCGCTTGTTCCAGATGTTCCACTTGATCCGCTTGTTCCGGATGTACCAGAAGATCCATCAGATCCAGATGATCCGCTTGTACCAGACGTACCAGAAGATCCATCAGATCCTGATGATCCACTTGTTCCAGAGGTTCCACTTGATCCGCTTGTTCCTGATGTTCCACTTGATCCGTCAGATCCTGATGAGCCACTTGTACCGGAAGTTCCGGATGAACCACTTGTACCGGATGTACCAGAAGAGCCACTTGTACCGGACGTACCAGAAGATCCACTTGTTCCAGATGTTCCACTCGATCCGTCAGATCCTGATGAACCACTTGTTCCAGATGTTCCACTTGAACCAGATGTTCCAGATGTACCAGAAGATCCGTCAGATCCTGAACTACCACTAGTACCGGACGTACCAGATGAGCCACTTGTTCCGGATGTACCAGAAGATCCACTTGTTCCGGATGTACCAGAAGATCCATCAGATCCAGATGATCCGCTTGTTCCAGATGTTCCGGATGAACCACTGGTACCAGAAGTACCGCTTGATCCTGAAGTTCCAGATGTACCAGAAGATCCATCAGATCCAGATGATCCGCTTGTTCCGGATGTACCAGAAGATCCTGATGAACCAGATGTACCAGATGAGCCGCTTGTTCCGGACGATCCAGACGATCCATCAACTCCACTTAAACCGGATGATCCTGATGTACCTGAAGATCCGTCAGATCCTGATGAACCACTTGTACCTGAAGTACCTGAAGATCCGTCAGATCCTGAACTACCACTTGTTCCAGATGTTCCGCTTGATCCATCAGATCCAGATGATCCGCTTGTTCCGGATGTTCCACTTGATCCGTCAGATCCTGAAGATCCACTTGTACCAGATGTTCCACTTGATCCATCAGATCCAGACGATCCGCTTGTACCAGATGTACCTGATGAGCCACTTGTACCCGAAGTACCTGAAGATCCGTCAGATCCTGAACTACCACTTGTCCCAGATGTTCCGCTTGATCCATCAGATCCTGATGAACCACTCGTTCCAGATGTTCCGCTTGATCCAGATGTTCCAGATGTTCCACTTGATCCGTCAGACCCTGAACTACCGCTTGTTCCGGATGTACCCGAAGATCCATCAATACCATTAATACCACTAACACCAGATGTTCCGCTTGATCCATCAGATCCTGAAGATCCGCTTGTACCGGACGTACCACTTGATCCATCAGATCCTGATGAACCACTTGTTCCAGACGTACCCGAAGATCCATCAGATCCTGAAGATCCACTTGTTCCAGAAGTTCCTGATGAACCACTTGTTCCAGAAGTTCCACTTGATCCGTCAGATCCTGAAGATCCACTTGTTCCGGATGTACCGCTCGATCCATCGGATCCACTTGTTCCAGAAGTTCCTGAAGAACCATCAGATCCTGATGAGCCACTTGTTCCGGATGTACCGCTCGATCCATCGGATCCTGAAGATCCGCTTGTTCCAGAAGTTCCAGAAGATCCGCTTGTTCCAGACGTGCCCGAAGAACCATCAGATCCTGATGATCCACTTGTTCCGGATGTACCGCTCGATCCATCGGATCCTGATGAACCACTCGTTCCAGAAGTTCCTGAAGAACCACTAGTACCGGAAGTCCCGGACGATCCATCAGATCCTGAACTACCACTTGTTCCAGATGTTCCAGCAGAACCAGATGTTCCCGATGTACCACTTGATCCAGATGTACCACTTGATCCGTCAGATCCTGAACTACCGCTTGTGCCTGATGATCCGCTTGTTCCTGAAGATCCATCAGAACCATCAACACCACTCAAACCGGAAGAACCGGATGTACCGCTTGATCCGTCAGATCCTGAAGACCCGCTTGTTCCGGATGTACCACTCGATCCATCAGATCCTGAAGAACCACTTGTACCAGAAGTTCCAGCAGAACCTGATGTACCTGATGTACCGCTTGATCCTGAAGTTCCTGATGTACCTGAAGATCCGTCAGATCCTGAACTACCACTTGTTCCAGATGTTCCTGAAGATCCACTTGTACCAGATGTTCCGGATGATCCATCAGATCCAGATGATCCGCTTGTACCAGATGTTCCGGATGAGCCACTTGTACCAGATGTACCGGATGATCCATCAGATCCTGATGAACCACTTGTTCCTGAAGTACCTGAAGATCCATCAGAACCAGATGTTCCTGATGATCCACTCGATCCTGATGTTCCACTTGATCCGTCAGATCCTGAACTACCTGAAGTTCCAGAAGAACCAGAAGAACCATCAACACCACTCAGACCAGATGATCCAGATGTTCCACTTGACCCATCAGAACCAGATGAGCCACTTGTACCAGATGTTCCAGATGATCCATCAGAACCAGATGATCCACTTGTACCGGAAGTTCCACTTGATCCATCAGATCCAGAAGAGCCACTCGTACCAGATGTTCCAGATGACCCGTCAGATCCTGAAGTTCCACTTGTACCAGATGTTCCGGATGATCCATCAGATCCTGATGAACCGCTTGTGCCTGATGTACCTGAAGATCCATCAGATCCTGATGAACCGCTTGTGCCTGATGTACCTGAAGATCCATCAGATCCTGAGCTTCCGCTTGTTCCGGATGTTCCTGAACTACCACTTGTGCCACTTGTACCTGATGATCCGCTTGTACCACTTGTGCCTGATGATCCGCTTGTACCTGATGTACCAGAAGCTGTAGGAATCCAAGCAAAGTTACCATCTCCTGTATTTGAAAGAACATAACCAGCAGTAGCACCACCACTTAATCCAGTATTTAATGAAGAAGCTGTTAAACTATTTGGAATTACATAAGCAGAATAAGTTACTCCACTTTGTGTAAATCCAATTGTTGAACTATCAGCAAATGAAACAGTTCCTCCACCAGTAAATGTGTAATTATTTAATCTCTGACCTACATATTGCCAAGCAATTACACGAGGACCACCAGTAGATGTACTTTGTATATAAGCCTGTTTTGATCCATTTGGAGTTGATTCAAATGTTGTTTTATTAAATGTAAATCCTAATCCATTACCACTATCTGTTGGTGTAAAACTAACATCAAATCTAATTAACCCTGAAAAGTAATCAACATCATAGTAAGCACTACCATATGATATAGCAGTAGTTCCATTTCTTTGATACATAAGTAATTCATATCCAAATGATGGAGCTCCTTCACTATTAGGAACATCTGAAGGATTTATCAAAGATTTAACCCAATCACTTGATGGAATAAAACCATCGGCAGCAACAGATGGTGTACCCATATCAATGAACCAAGTTTGGTAATTTGTATTAGTAAGAGGATATAAATAAAGAGCATTTGATGAACTACCCACCTGTCTAACAATAATATTATCAGAATATTGAGAAGCCGATGCTGTAGTAGGAGCATATGGAATCGCATCCATCCAAACTTCATTTGAACGAACATTATGCGCACTCTTATACTTTTCGTTACCAACTAAATTAGTAGACTCAGTTAGAACTTTACCAAGTGAGTGGTAAAAGGCAGCATTTAATTTTGAATTTGAATTACTATTAGGCATACTCTATATATTTTATCTGTCAAGTGATTAATTGAATTATTATTAATTTAATTCATTATTATCATATATTGACTTTAATCTAATGGCAATTTTTTCAAATTGTTCCTTTGTAACGTTTAGATTATAGTAAACATCACCTAATTGTATTGATAAAACATACATGTCTAACCCTGTTCTTGGATCTACGAAAACTTTATTAATTTTTATATCAAACATTTTTTTAAATTTATTTTTTAAGCAAGAGCTATATTTGTCATATTTAAATTCTTACCAGTAGCACTATTTTTATAACCTATAAATAACCAAACTTTTTTAACTACCGGACTCAATGTACCTTTAGACCATTGTATATCTTTAGATGAGGCAGATTTATTAAGATTATATGTAATAGGTGCTTGTCTTGTACCATATGTAACAGGATCACCTGAAACAAATAAGAATTTATTTGGTGTTGTATTGGTACTTGAATCATCAAAACCAACAATAATAACTAAATCACCAGTACCAGCTGTGCTATTCACACCGTCATAATGTAAATATGATTCGCTGAAATTACTATTAATTGTGAATATACCATTTGAAAAAGAAGTAGCATATGAAGCATCTTTACCATAAGAGGTAACATGCCATCTATAATCATTCAATGTTAATGTTGTTGTTGTACCTGTATTAATATTTGTATAGACAGTAAATGTCTTATTAGAACCAGATAAACTAGAATAATTAACAGAAGCTGTCCAGTTAACTCTAGGATAAAAAGCTGTAAAATTGGTCTGTGGATATATTACTCTACCAAAAATATATTGTAACTCATCAGTATTGGATGATGTTAAAGATAAAGTTGAATCAAAAGCTGAAGTTCCACTAGACATAACACCAGTCATTGACAATCTTCCATTTTCACTATCTAATGGATTATTAGCATATGTAACAGAACCAGGTGTATAAGTATCAAACAACATTGTTCTACTAGTTGATTGACTTGTTCCAACTGAACCATAATCATAAATAGTACCTGTAACATATGAAACTGGAGAAGAACTTATAGTATTATTAGTTGAGAATCCAGGAACATATGTACTACTAGTATTAACAACCAATGTTCTTGAATAAGTTAATCCTGATTTATTCCAATCCAATGACCAGCCAGTAATAGCGGCACCAACTCCAGGCTTTGTACCATCAGCATAACCAGCAAAACTTCCAGAAGTTGCTAAGTTAGTACAAGCTAGCGTAATTTGATTAGTCGTAGGTATCGTAATATCATTTAATAAATCTATTTGAGAAGCTGTGAATGAAAAAGAAGATCCTATTCCATAAAAAGCAACACCAGAATAATAAACCAAAGTAGTACTTTGTTCATCAAAAGCAACACCACCAGATATCTTAGCACTTGAAGAAGAACCATCATTATCATAAAAGATAGGAGTTACTTTAGTATATTCATAAACTCCAGCAGTTACCGAACCATTATTATTAGCACCAGAACCCTCACCATTATTATGTACAACTTTCCAATTAAATCTACCACCATTTGGAAATAAAGATCCAACATTTATTGTACCAGTAACATTCGCTTTATATCTATCATTATCAGCAGAAAGTGAATTAACGGTAAGTGTTATATTATTTGAAGTAGTAGAACCAGCACCATTTATAACATGACCAACAATTGAAGATAGAACACTACCATCGTGATTATAAACGTAAAAACTCATAGTCGTACCATTATTAAAACAAGCAAATTCTGTTTCAGTAAAAGCACTTATTGAAGATGATGAATTTATAACATCTCTTGTCGTACTAGCACTAAAATCTGTTGTAGTAACCCAAGTTCCTGTTCCATAATAACCAGAACTAACAGATGATGTATAACCATTTGTAGTTGGTGTAGAAACATATCTAGTATAAGGAGCCGAATATAAAGTAGGGTTAAAATAAGTAACATAATTAGGAGCCGGTATCCAAACTGTAACAACCGGAGCAGGACCTGTAACAGAGACACCTGTAGCTGTAGCACCAGCCAATGTGGCATTAACCGGAACAGTTACATTACCTCCTCTGAATATCATTGTAGAAACTGAACTAAATGTTTCACCTGTAATATAGTCAACAACATCCATTGATGGACCACCCGCTGGTATCCAAGCAAAGTTACCATCACTAGTATTTGATAAAACATAACCAGCAGTAGCGCCACCATTTGAAGCAGTATTTAGATGAGAAGCTGTTAAACTTCCTAAATTAATAGAAGCAGAAGCAGATAAACCACCAGGTATACTTTGTGTAGCAAAAGTTATAGTATCACTATTATGAAACTCAACAGAAGATGAGACACCTGAAGTACCAGATGATCCGCTTGTTCCTGATGTACCAGAGGTTCCTGATGATCCACTTGATCCTATCAATCCTTGACGACCTGTTAAATTAATCCACCAAAGACTATAAGTATTACCAACAGCTTCTGAATAATCAACAACAATAGACATTGATCCAGTTGTCTTATCATAAGAATCAATTTCACCTACAATATAACCACCACCAACATCTTCCGTATAATCATCTGCATATAAACTTGGAAAATAATGAAACATAACCACAGACTGACCATAAGAGTAAGCCAATCCTGCTTGTGTTTGTAAATCTAAAACATAACCAACACTTGGAACCACAATAGTTGTACTTGATGTTCCGTGATAAACATCACTTATACCTGATGTTCCTGAAGAACCGCTTGTACCTGAAGATCCGGAAGTTCCTGATGTTCCTGATGTTCCACTCGATCCAGATGTTCCTGATGATCCACTTGTACCAGAAGAACCATTTAATCCTGTTTGTCCGGCTAAATTAACATACCAAAGACTGTAAGTATTGCCAATTGACTCTGAATAATCAACAACAATAGACATTGATCCTGTTGTGTTATCATAAGAGTCTATAATACCTATAATATAACCACCGTCATCATCAACTGTATAATCTCCAGCATATAAACTAGGTAAATAATTATACATAACAACTGATTGTCCATATGAATATGATAAATTAGATTGTATTAAAAAATCAAGAACATAACCAGGTGCCGGAACTTCAATTGTTGTACTAGATGTCCCATGATAAATATCACCACTTAACCCTGATGTACCTGATGTACCAGCACTACCTGAAACTGAAGGAAGCCATATAAAACTACCATCTTCTGTACTTGAAAGCACATAACCAGCAGTAGCACCACCATTACTTCCTGTATTAAGAAGTGAAGCTGTTATACTATTTTGCTGTATATAAAATGAATAAGTTGGTCCTGTTTGTGAAAAATCTATAGTACTACTTGTAGCGAATGAAAAAGAACCACCACCACTTATATTACCATCGGCTAATGTTTCACCAATGTATCTAAAGCCTCTAATATAAAAATCCAATCCGGCTGGATATGTACTAATTAATGAGCCACCAGGTGAAAGAGCTGTTATTAAATCATTAGCGATAAATAACATACCCATATCATAGTTGAATACCCAACCAACTTCACCACCAGATTGACCAACTGTAGTAGTTATCTCAAGACCACCACTAGCAGGGTCACCGCTATATAATTTAACAGAATAACCAGTACTAGCATCACCATTTGGTTTCGGAACTCTTTGAGGTTGAATCCATAAGTCTAAAACATTAGACGATCTATCGTTATAAGTCTCGTATGTAACCCATGTACTATTATCACCTGAAGTTACTTGAGTTAATCTAAATGAACTAAAAGTACCAGGTGATCTATCTTGTATAATAGATGGTATTGAAGATGCTGCAGATTGAGCCGCGGCTAAATTAGCAGCAGGATATAACTTAACTTGTTCAAATTGAGTTAAAACTCTACTAGCATTAATAGAAGGATTAAAAGGAAACTTTGATTCGTACCATTGATTACCTGAAGCAGCGTCAATAACGCCACCTGCCTGTACCTTAAAGGTGAGTTTGAGTGCTTCTGCTGTAGTAAATCCCATTAACTATATATTCTTTTTATAAAGTATATATTTAATTTAGGATATCATTCCTGTATCTTCTTGTGAATTATTTTGAGTTTCAGCATTTTCTTCAAAATTATTTTGAGTTTCTGGCTCAATTACTATCTCATCTGGTCCTTCCTGGTCTCTCATAGCGTCTGAAAATTGCATGAGAATACTACCTATATCAGAAATATTTAATTTAAATACTTCAACCTTGTATTCAGATGATCTTATAGAAAGATGAGCTAGTCCAGACTTTTTATCTAATTTTAACGATACTGATTTTTTAAATGTATTATCCATTTTATTTTTTATTTTTATTTTTATCCAGCACCCACAGCAGAGGAGTCAGTCGAGCCATTTGAAAATGTAAGAGTTACATTAATATAATCTATTTTTATAGCGGAGTCTACTATTTGAAGTTCCATCCAAAAACCAACATTTGCCGGATAGCCTCCAAATGTTCCAGATATAGCATTTCCTGTATTTGTAGTTCTTATAGCGGTAGCGGCCGTATCAGTAGAACCGTTATCGTCAAAAACACCTGAGTTATATAGATTAGATCCATGTAAACAAAGTGGATTAGAAGTAGGACCATAATTACCTGTAGGGCTTGATATTCTTCTAATATAAACTTTCAACTGAGAAGCTGATAAAGCAGCATTAAAATCAGTATATCCAGTAACAGTACCACTGAATGTCATTGTAAATGAAGGTATATTCAAACCAGAAGATGTGTAAAATCTTCTATGATATGTGGCAATAGTTTGATATCCAGATCCTGAATAGTCAGGATTAGATCCATTCTTATCTGGTTTATAACTACTTAAATTTGGCTGTAAGGTAGAAAGTCCGGTTGATAAAAAGTATTTATCAGGTCTTACTAGATAACCACCAACCACACAAGCGTCACAGAAAGGACCTGTGCCCGTTTGATTAGATATACCAGTACCTAAAGTAGCCGTGGAGTCCCAAGTTGAAAAAGTGGAAGATCCCTTTACTAATCTTTCAGTCTCACCAGTAAAACTTTCTCCCAATCTTGTAGAGTTATCTGAAACTTGATCAATTAAAACTGAAGCACTTGTAGAATTTGAAACAGAGCTACTACCCCACGGATCAAAATCTTGAGAAGTAGCAACAGCACCAGCACCTCTATATCTAAATGTACTAGATGATGATATAGCCCAACTTGTATATGAGAAAGTCACACCAGTAAGTGTATAAATATTAGACCATCCATTAAAAGTACCAACACTTGGACTCCAAGCTTGTAAATCTCTCTGAGGTAGATTATAGTTAGTACCAGTTATTGTAAAGTTTTTACTTGTACCACTACCAAATCCCTGAGTATTTTGATTCAAATTATTTATACCAGTTGTAGTCAATTCAAATTGAGATCCAGTTATGTAATACTCAACACCACTTATATGTTTAGTTAAAATATTAGCCGAATTTGTAGACTCGATTATAGTAGTTGAACCACCTATAGATGGCGTTGATAAGTTAGTATCATAGAATACACTTGAAGATGTGGCCGTATATGTAGTACCACCATCAGTAGTTGTGTCTGTTATAAATTTAATTCTAACATGATATCTACCACCATCTAAAGAATTCGCTGTAAATATTGTTGCCATATTTACAGATACACTAACAGTTGCTTTGTATTTTGTAGTATATATAGCTGGAAAACCACTATCATCAGCAGCATAAGAACCAATAGTAACCGTTATACCTGCGCTATTTGTATGAGTAGCGTTCTGATATAAAGTAGGTGTAGTATAAGTTGAAAAGGTAGATGCACCATCAGCTTTAAAAACATCAACAATTATTCTAGCATCACCACCAGAATTAGCACTGAATCCAGTAACTGAACCTCCAGTTGTGAAAGTAGGAGTTGTAGATGTTGTTGCTAATTGGTTAGTTCCTGCCCAACCACCCGTTTCAAATGGATTACCCTCACTTGTTGGTGTACTTATTCTAACTGTAGATGTACTCAATGATCTAGTTACAGTACCAACAGTATTACCATCAGTAGTATTAAAATGCGAAGCATAAACCGCTTGAGGTGGAGCCGGTATCCAAACTGTTACAGTTGGTGAAGGACCGGTAGTTAAGACACCAGATGCTGTTCCACTAGGCGTTGTTACAACACCACCTCTGAATATAATATTCTCTACATTACTAAATGTAGTTCCAGTACTATAATCAACAACACCTAAAGAAGAACCACCAGGTGTGCTCGTAGAGAACATTGATGTATATTCAATCTTACCACCAGCACCTAAAACAAGAAAGCTATAAGTTGGAGAAGCCGAAGCAACATCAACATTATAAACATAAACGTAACCATCTGAACCTACGGCAAAGGCATCCACACCATTATTACTAATGGCTCTAAATGGAGGTAAGTCTTGGCGACCTTTTACAACTAAACTTGTTTGTATATTATGAGACATTCCTTATTTTTATTTTTATGACATTATAACAACCCTA
>Ga0078894_10003859_pt1 | contig 11411 bp, 2 predicted proteins | sample LauGreSu1BDMLBSD_2_FD_67506 | JGI IMG/M metagenome (GOLD analysis project Ga0078894, IMG submission 67506) | Freshwater lake microbial communities from Lake Michigan, USA - Su13.BD.MLB.SD (version 4) (version 4) | ecosystem: Environmental > Aquatic > Freshwater > Lake | place: Lake Michigan, USA... | reverse complement strand
CAAGAAGCCGCTGCCGGATTAGCTGAAGGTATGGGTAGAATGGTGAATCCTTCTGCTATATTTTTAAAGGATATAATTGCAACAGGAAAGGCTTTTGGTTTAACAAATAAGGAAGTAACAAAAATGGTTACGGACCTTGTAAGGATGGGAGGTACTCAAGAAGAAGCTTTACAAACTATGAGGGGTATTGCCGATGAGGCAAGAAGAGCAGGTGTTAATACTGCGGCTTACATGAAAGCAGTGCAGGGTGGATTAAAAATGGCAAGTGGTTTTGGGTTCAAAAATGGTATAGAAGGACTGAAAAGTATGGCTAAACAAGCCGCAATGTTAAGAACTTCAATTGAAAGTATCGGAGCTAAAGGTCTACAAGCAAAAATTTTAGACCCTGAAGGTGCTATAGAAGCGGCTGCAGGTTTTCAAATGTTAGGTGGTGCAATTGGTAAATTAGGTGACCCATTCCAATTATTATATATGGCTCAAAGTGATATGGCTGGTCTTCAAGACGAACTTGCAAAATCCACAGCATCTGCATTTAAGTTTAATAAAGCAACAGGAACGTTTGACGCATCAACACAAGATTTATACAGATTAAGACAACAGGCTGAATTAACAGGTGCTAATTTAGACGACATGTTAGAATCTGGACGAGAGATGGCAAAATTAGATTTTATTAAAAGTTCGGTAGACTTATCAACTCTTGATGAAGCACAACAAGGGGTTTTAGCAAGTTTAGCTCAAATTGATAAAAATGGTAAAGTTAGAGTTGATATTCCAGGTTTTGAAGAAGGAACAAAAGATTTGACTGAATTAATGAAAGAACAAAGTTTTAAAGATGCACTAGCTAAGTACGAAGTCGATTCTCAAAAAAGTGCAGAAGATATTGCACTTGCTCAAATGAATCTAGAAGAAAAACAATTAGCGTCACTACAAGGAATAGAAAAGGCAATTGTTTTAAGTTTGAGTAAAGCTGACCAACAAACATTGATAGATGACGTTGCTAAATCAAATGCGGTTGCTGCTAAAGCTTATGAAGATTTGATTAATGCAGTTAAAACTCCTGTGGGTGGTGCGTTAAAAGGATATACTGCGGCCGAGAAGGCAGGTGCGGGTGTGATATCAGAAACTTCAGGTGATATTACTACCGCTTTAGGTTCAATACCTATGAGTGATGCCTTTTTTCCAAGTAATAATTCGGCTCCAACAATTTTATCCAAAGGTAAATTATACCAAGGAATTATTGGTGATGATGTTGCGGTAGGGACTAATTTGGGTGATGCATTATCAAAAGTAGGTGGTAATATTGGAGGCTCAATAGATATTAACATTAATCTTAATGGTAGTATTAGTGGTGACAATAATCTTATTACTAATATGTTTAAAAAACCTGAAGTACAAAAAGAAATTATGGACACAGTTTTATACAAATTAAACCAGTATAAAAGACAACAAGGTGTTATTGCCTAAAAAAATATAAAACAATCTATTTATCATAAAAAGACTGAATGGAGAGTCCACTATCATTTAATTCAAGTGAAAATTTTAGAAAAAAGCTTTTGGTGCGAAATCTTCCACCATATAAAGTTGATAATGCTTTTTCTAATGAAAGTAAACCTGGTTCTTCAGAATTTACTTTTAATGACTTCAGTACTGTAGACTCACCTAGTGTAGAACAAATTGGGGACAAACAAGAAAAATTATTATTACCCATAAATCAATACGGACCACAAACACCAAATAAAGATTATGGTAGTGTTGTAACAATAAATGATAACCAAAATTATAAAACAAACGAAGGTGAGTATGGTTATCCTGATACTATTGGTAGTGATTTAGAAACTATTGGTAATAATACTGAAAAACAAATTATTATAAAAAATGTTTATAGACCTGAAAATGGATTATCTGATTTTGGTTCTACAGCGTGGTATATAAACAATGATAAAGTAATCACAACTATTGGTGAAGGTGAATATACAGTACAAGACACAGTTGGAAGTGGTTTAGAAACTACGGCAAACACAGATAGACCAACATTAATTACTAATAATCAATATGGACCACAAACACTATCAAATGTTGAAGTTTCAATAAATAATAACTTTCAGACTAATGCAAACGAAGGTGAATACGGATTTCCTGATACTGTTGATAGCCCATTAGAAATAAAAGGGGAATCTGATAGACCTGCATTGATTGCTATAAATCAATACGGACCTCAAAATTTACCAACAACTGAAGTATTAATTAATAATAATTTACAAACAAATTCAAATGAAGGGGAATATGGTTATCCTGATACAGTAGATAGTGAATTACAAATTGTAGGTGAAGACATAAGAAAACCAAATTTTTTACAAAATCCGTGGGGACCTGAACAGGGTCAAAGTGAGGTTGAAGTTGAACCTTACAGGAAACAAAAAAATTTAGTAATACCACAGGGAAATTATTTAGATGAGACCGATACCTACGGTAACGAATTAGAATTCAAAGCGGGTGTCAAAGAAACTGAGGCTTACTTATCAAATAGATATGCGACTGGAGAAGGTTTTTACGACCCGACGGACTTTAAGAATTTTCAATTAGAGGCTCTTCAATTACCATATGCCAATTCTGATAATACATTTATATTTTTACCATCAACCTACACACCTTATAGTATTTTATTAGAAGATAACCCGTCAGGTTCTGATGGTACTTTGTCTGAGGATTCTGATTTAGCTATGATTGGTGCTAAAAGTTTGAACAAAGAATTCAAACACAGAGTTGCGTTAGAACTTTACCAACAAACTTTAGGTCAAGTAAATATATTTAATTCTAACGTAGACCCCCTTACTGGTGAAATTTCGGCAAAACCAAATACGGACCCTTTTGATGCAATTGGATTACTTACAGGAAATATTCCTATCGTATCAAGAGTTTACAACATTACAACACCCGACTTCTTATTTGGTCAAGGAATTAATTTTGCGGCTAAGTTAGCCGGATTATACTCACCATATTCTTACATACCTGGTGAATATTTTGATTATCCTGACCGTATAATCAATGGACCATATGTTAACCCATTATCTATAATTGGTGGAGCTATAGGTTCTTTATTTAGTGTCCTACAAGGTGCAAATCAATCATCTTCTGAGTTGATGTTAGAATACACATCAGTTCCTACTAGAAAGTTATTATATGACCAATTAAAATACAATCAGTATAGACCAAATTATAAAATTGGTAATAACCTAACAGCACCTCAAGGTGTATTTTATATTGGTGAAAGAAAAAATCATCTTACAGAATTATTATCCCCGGCGGGAGAACTCCCTCAAAATAAAGATAGAACTGGCTCATCTATTGGACCTGTACAATCTTATTCAAAAATGGGTAAACTTTATGAGACGGACCAACTTGATGATACATTATTTGGTATAAATAGTAGAAACTTTTATAGTGCTGGTAGTACGAAAGATGGTTGTAATCTTATTGGTAGTAGTGTTTTTGGTGGGTTTACATGGGTTGGAAGTAAAAATCCTGAAGAAATTAATAACCCAAAACCAGGTGCTTTACAAGGTAGGGGTGGAGAACAATTTGAAGACACTAGCGAATTTAAGTTTGGACAACTTACTGATTTTGGAAAAAGTGAGTCCACAAGATACAATTTTACACCAGGGTCAATCTTAGATGTAACACAAAAGTTAATAGATGCTGGACAAAGAAAATCTGTCCAAAATCCGAAAGAACACGTAGGTAATGCTATTAATCAAATTACCAAAGTATTCAATGATGGTTATCAAGAAATTACTAAGGGTTCTAAAACATTGAGATGGACAACTAAAAATTCAACAGGAGGAGGACAAGTCCAAGGTTTAGAATATTGTAGAGTTTTTACAAAGGATAGACCATATTATACATTTGATGAGTTACAAAAAACGGATGGTAATATTAGAAAGTTTACTTCATCAGTATTAGATAGTACTTACAACTTAAATATAGCACCTGTCGAAGGTAGTAGTTTGAGAGACGGTAGGGTTAAAAAATATATGTTCTCTCTTGAGAACTTAGCTTGGGGTAGTTCAAATAAAAAAGGTTACACTTATGATGATTTACCGGCATGTGAAAAAGGACCAAATGGAGGTAGAATTATGTGGTTCCCCCCTTATGAGTTATCATTTGATGAAAGTATATCAACATCATGGCAAGATAATAACTTTTTAGGTCGTACAGAACCAATATATACATATACTAATACATCAAGAAAGGGTAACGTATCCTTCAAAATAATAGTTGACCATCCATCAATATTAAACTTATTGGTTGATGAGGAATTAAAAGATATAAGTGATGGTAACGAAATAACACAAATTATTGATTCATTTTTTGCTGGATGTACTAAATACGATTTATGGGATTTAGTATCTAAGTTTCCTAATTTTACACCAAGTGACATATTTCAAGCACAAATTCTAACACAAGAAGATTTAGTAACGGTTGTAGAACAAAATAGCTACACTACAATACAACAAAATATAGATATTGGCGGACAAGTTGAAACCACACCAAAAGCTTCAGACTGTGTTGTATTTCATTATGAAATTGGTTTAAATACCAATTTGGAGTATACTGCTTGTAGCGGTAATCAACAAATATTAACTCTAAGTGCTGGTGATAAGGGTGATATATGTGTTAAACGAGGTACCACACCAAAAATTGTGACACCTGACCCATCAAATATAGTAACACCGACAGGACAAGATTGTGTACCTAACCCTTCGAGCGGACAGACACAAACAACACCTAATGAAACGCCAAAACCTGCAAATATTTCATTTCCTGATATTGGGTTTTACTTTGATAACGACTATCCAATAGGTAAAAGTACTAGAGTAGACACTGTAGGTGAAAACGAAGACTTTGAATTTTGGTATAAAAAATACATTAACTCTGAAAGTTGTTACTTAAACGGTGGTTGTGAAAATCAAGATTACCAAAAGGCATTAGATAAAATAATCCAATATGGTGACGCACAAAAAACAGATGTTACAAATTATGTTTTAGGTTTAGATAAAGCTGCACAAGACAAATATCTTGATAGTTTTATTGATACAAGAAAAAGTGAAATTTCTGAATTTTTTAAATTCATTAAATCGGAATTTGATGAGGCTAAAAAATTCATTGAAACTATAGGACCATTAATGGCCGATGGAAACACCGTTAAATTTAGTTTGGGGTCTAGTGCATCTTCGGTAAGTGATAACGGTTATAATTTACACCTTTCAAAAAGAAGACTTGATTCAGTAATTAAGTGGTTAAAAAAACAATCTTATGATGGTACTAAATTTGATAAATTCATACAACAAGGAAAATTAGTTATTACGTCTGCAACACCTTCAGGTGAAACCGCAACTATTGACGAATTATATTATAAACAAATCAACTGTAGTAAACCATTCAAGACTAGTGATGCTGAAGGAACCGTTTCGGTAAACGCCATGGCTTGTAGGAGAACTAAAATTTTTAACGTAGATGTAGTAAAAAATAATTCAGAAAACGAGAATGGCAACCAACAACCAAGCAATACTCAAGTAAATCAAGAAACCGCTGGACAAGATTTTACTATTAATGGTCAGAGTTACACCATAACACCAAGTTCCACTCCACAACAACCAAATACTGCTACAAACCCTTTTGTTAATCAACAACCCGATTCAGACCCTAATAATGTAACACCACCAAACACTAGAGAACAAGCGGTAAATAGACAAGAAAGACAAACATATAAAGACTTAACTAAACGTTTAGCTAGAAAATTATTAACAGAATGTAATTATTTTGAATATTTGGAAAGAACAAATCCTATGATTTATGACGGAATCAAATCCAAAATAAAATATTTCCAACCAGCTTTCCACTCAATCACACCTGAAGGATTAAATTCTAGATTAGTTTTCCTACAACAATGCATGAGACCTGGAGATACTATACCTACCGTTTCTACAACAGGTCAAGGACAAGAACAATTAATTTATAACGATGTTTCAAATAGTGCGTTTGGAGCGCCTCCTATCTGTGTTCTTAGAATTGGTGACTTCTTTAATACTAAAATAGCAATCGACCAAATATCATTAAAATATGATGACGGTAAATTTGATTTGAATCCAGAAGGAATTGGTATCCAACCTATGATAGCAACAGTAAGTATATCTTTTAGTTTCATTGGTGCTCATGGTTTAGCGGGACCTGTAGCTAAGTTACAAAATGCATTATCATTTAATTACTATGCTAATACTGAAATGTATGACGAACGTGCAGAATCTACAGAAACTTTAGACCAATTAGAAACATACGATAGACAGATTTTAGACCAAGTAGAAGAACAAGTGGGGGTTGTAGACACCTCAGCACCAAGACCTGAAATAAATAATGGAGGTGTCACTATTGGTAAAACTTTAACAAATGTATTAAACATAGATACATCCGTTACTACAGGTACAATTGAATATAAAGACATTTTTGGTAATTTAGTAGACGGTACAAAAAATTATGCAGATAAGGTAACGACAACTTTAGAAAAAATTAATGAAGAATTTTTATTTGGTGGACTACAAATCTTCACTAAAGATAGAAAATATACTGAGGGTTACTTTAATTATTTAGGTGGTAATATAACGGATATCGCTACCATTTTCGGTTACTCAGATAAGATTCAAACAAAAATGGACAATTTGGCAACAGAAGCTAAAACTGATGTTGATGATGGAACGACTCCATTACTTGTTGGTATTGGTGATGAAAATTTATCTGAGGTAGAAATAAGAAAAGTTAAAAGACAAATTAAAAAAGACATAGATTCTAAAAAAGATAAAATGTTGAATTCACTACAAAACTATTCAAACGAGATAACAAATACAGAATTGAATTACATCAATTTGATTGATAAAATAAATTATGTGTCTAACGGTAACGATGGGTTTATAAAGAAAAATAATTCAACAATCATTTATAATTTATCTGGTACAACAGAAGTAACTCAACCAACACTAACAGGAGTGAATAATACTTTACAAGAATTGATTGAAGATTCACTTTTAATTAAAAATGATTTGAATGATGTGAATCTAAAGTTAATTGAGTTTAGTTTGATACCAACAGGTAACTATGATTATAGTGAAAACTATACGCAGGATATGTATTTTAGTTCACCGCAACCACCAAATAAGGTTGTATATTTTATGTTGTTTGGAAAAGAAATAATAGACGACCCGAATAAGTTTGCTGAAAACTTAATATTAAATGCAATACCTGATATTAGTGATGAATCAAAAACTAATTGGATGACTTGGCTTATGACTACACTTACAGGTGCTAATGGGCTTGTTGACATATACAAATCATCAAAAACGACAGTTGATAAAAAAATATCTGATTATAAAACAACTTTTTATAATCCATTATTTAATACTTACAAGACTTCACTTAAGGGTAAAGAAAGAAAAATGTGGTACGAATCCCAATTAACACCAACAGAAATAACCATCCAAAACTTAAAAATTATTTATTCAAATAAAAGCTCAAAATGGGATAAATTTAACTTACAAAAATCATTTAAGTAATGGACTATTATAATAGATACAAAGATTTTTTAATAAACGGACAACAAACCGTAGTACCTTTTTTATCCATACCTTCAAGGGTTACGGACCAACAATATCTTTATCGAACAGGTAGAAGTAGATTGGACAAAATTAGTTTTGAAAAATATGGTACACCATATTTTGGTTGGTTAATACTGGCTGCAAACGCATCTTTTGGTGGATTAGAACAAAATATACCTGATGGTACTATTTTAATTATACCTTATCCGCTAACTGCAGCATTACAAGACTACAAATCCGCATTGGATACCTATATATTTTATTATGGCCGCTAGACAAAAACAAAATAAAAAAATTTATATTGAAACTGATTATGATAACATCGTAATTGTAAACCCAAATGAAGTTTATAATTCAGATGGAAAGAAAGAGGAACGTCTTGTTGACCACGAAGAATTGGTCTATTATGCTAATTTAGAAACTTTTATAATCCCAAGAACAAAATTAGCAATTGGAGAAGCTTTCCCAACCATAGAAAATACAACAAGTATTGCCACTCTATTTAGTGGTGATGACGCTTTGAAAGTTAATTTTTTAAAACCAAGAGGTAAAACTGAATTTGATACAAGTTGGTCAAAACAATTAACAGGTGAGGGTTCAAGAGATGGTTTAGGTATTAATCAAAGTGCGGAACGAGTTGCTTCTGTTGACGGTAGGCAAGTGTTTAGACGTTCGGTAAGAAACTACGAAGATACACAACTTTTAGGAATTAAATCAATTAGAGTAGCAATAAAGGCGTCAGGTGTTCCTGAAGTTAATATTGAAATGGTTGATATACAAGGAAGGTCTTTATTCGAGCAAGGAGAAAATTCGTTGTATTCTGCTTTTTTTAATTTTCCTTACCCGTTGTTTTATTTAACACTTAAAGGTTATTATGGTAAAGCCGTTAGATATAGACTTTCTTTAATGTCTTTTAATGCTACTTTCGATGCCGACACAGGTAATTACAATATTTCTTTGAAACTTGTTGGTAAGTTTACCGCATTACTCTTTGACACTCCTTTGTCTTACGCTGTAAATGCACCTAAGATGTATAACACCCAAATAACCGTTACAGAACCTAATGGAAATAAAAGTTTTTTTAACACATATAAAGGAAGACAAAAGTTAAATGAGGTATATGACATATATGAAAAAAAGGGGTTAATCCCACCAAACTTCCCAAGATATTCTTTGGAGGAATTCAAATATAAAGTTGAAAAATTTACAACCGATTTTCAAAATGATTTGAAAGCAAAGGCAGACTTTACAAAGTTAAATGATTTAGAAGACTTTTCATCTAACCTACAAAAACTTAATAAGGAAGTTTATGAGTATGCCATTAATAATGTTGTGGACAGAAATAGTTTTTATGTGCAGGGTGATGAAGTTTATTATCCATTCAAAAAAGAATTAACTTTCCAATCAAGAGAAGACTTTAAAACCAAAATATCAGAAAGAATAAACGCGTATGTTGCAAATTTGAGGAACAATGCCACTTTTGGTGAAAATAAAAATGCGGAGTATCAAATCAACGTAACCATAAAAGGCATAAAAGATATTCTTAGAAAACTTGATTTTAATACTTGGAGTAGTAATAAACAAGATGTTACTAATACGTACTTTTATAGAAACAATAAACCACTCGATTCGAATATTAATCCTGGTGAATATGAAAAATTCTTAAAAGACGAGCAAATTATTGCACTTTTAGATACTAAAGTTAAAAACGAAAAGGGGGAGTGGGTTGAAGAACTTCCTGACTATTTAGTATTTGGCGATAAAATAGTTGCTGACGGTACATATTCTAGAAATTCATATTTAGATAAATTAGATGTGATGTTCACTAGTTTAAGTGCTAAACAAAAAATAATTGAAGATGAATTAACACAATATTATATTGGTAAACAATTGAGTAATCCGTTAGAAGGCGGATTGGGATTTAAACCAACGATAAGAAATGTGTTTGCAATTATTTTAGCAGGTGCTGACGCATTTTATAGACTAATGGATGAAAATCATGAAGAGGCATGGAATGTCAGAACTGATAAAAATCGTTTATTAGCTGTAATTCCGTCAGACAAAAATTTTTCAGTTGATGCATTAAAATCAATACAAACGTCTAGTACTGAATTAAATAGTGATAATGTTGTATATCCGTGGCCATTATATTTTACATTAGAAAAACAAGATAATGGAAGTGACTTATACACGATACAATATCCTGGTGATGCTAAATATATAAGACAGACTAAGGCTTATGATTATAGAGTGTGGCCTGAAGTTGGTTTTGTAGAAGCATTTATAAAGGCAACATTAGAAAAATCAAAACCAGAAGTAAGATATTCTTATGATAATCCTAAGGATGTAACAAAATATGTATCATGTAATGCCATTGAATTTCCATTCAAAACGGCACCTTATCAAGATTTAGATGCGATTAAAACCTTTTATGAAATTTTTGAAAGGACATATATAAGTTCACATTATGGTAATTTACCATCGGATATAGCTAGTAGTAGGCAAATAGACCAGTTTTATGGTGATATAGAAAGTCTTAATATTAGTTTAGTGGCTCCATCCGATATTACAATAAATCAAACCTTAAAGAACTCAGCATTTAATTTAAGTAAACTTGTCGATTACATGAAAACAATTTCAAATAATGGACAAGGACAAAGTTGGCAAACATATATAAGAGATTACTTTAACACAGATTATCTTAAAACTCTTTTAGCTAATGTTAATGAAATATATTCAATAGACACCTTAGCTGGAGCATCAATACAAGTTTCGGCGGACTTACCATTAGCACCAAACATGAAAGAATTTTTAGAAGATAGTGCAACCTCTAAACAAAAAAAATTAGATGTTTACCCCTTCACCAATGTAGATTGGTTAAAAAAATATATGTCTAATGGTGAAAGTATTGGTTCATACGAGGACTATAACAATACAACTAGAAGTTATATATTCTTGGACGATAAAAAAACCATAGCAAGAATTAATGCGACTGAAAAGTATGAAAATTTAAAACTTTTTACATCTAATGCTGTGTTTCAAAATAACACACAACCACTTTTAGTTGACCCATCAAGTGATGACCCAATTGATTCGGCACTTTCTTTGAAAGAATATTATAATAGAAGGCAATATGAAGATTTGTTTTTAACTGAGTCATTTATTGATTACGGTAATAGTTATAGTGGTAATTTAGGAACATTCATTCAAACAACGTCGTTGATGAATACGCCTTATTTTGTTAATGCAATATTGGATGGTGTACAAAAACAAAAAAACAACGAGGAAAATCCATACGCGGCTTTAGGTTATATGTACCTAAACTCTTTACCTCTAATTACAACAAAAGAAAAAATTAAAGATGTTACAAACGATGTTGTAACTGACCTTGACTATTTGGCTGCAACATTCAATAAGTTTTCATCTATTCATCAGGTACCATATGCTTGGGTTTTGAAGTACGGTTCAATCTGGCATAGATATAAAACATATATTGAAAAAAATATTGATATTTTAGAAGATACGTGGAAAGATTTTGACTATGTATTTTCTTATGACCCAACAACAGGAAGTTCAAGTACTAAGTATACTATATTAGATTATAGTGGAAACCCAACTACTATTTCCCTTCAAAATGTTGAATTATATACATCGGCATTTAACGTATTCAATCTAAAAGAGACATATGATACAGGTTTTTATCCAAAAGTTATTAACTCCATAGAATATTACTTAAATGGAAAAGATTTAATAACAGGTTATACGCCT
>Ga0078894_10003858_pt1 | contig 11414 bp, 5 predicted proteins | sample LauGreSu1BDMLBSD_2_FD_67506 | JGI IMG/M metagenome (GOLD analysis project Ga0078894, IMG submission 67506) | Freshwater lake microbial communities from Lake Michigan, USA - Su13.BD.MLB.SD (version 4) (version 4) | ecosystem: Environmental > Aquatic > Freshwater > Lake | place: Lake Michigan, USA... | reverse complement strand
AGAGCTGCTTCATCATGGAGGCAGGCACCCCCACCAACGGCGACCTGTGGGGGACGGTGCCGGTGGCCACGATCGTGGCCGGATGGGAACTTCCCGGCGAGTGGCGACTCGACACGTCGCTGCGCTACACCTACGCCGAATGGGAGACCGGCTGGTTCAGCCGCTGGGCACCGACCGCGATCCTCCGGATGCCGGTCACGGAGCGGTGGGAGATCCACGCCGAATGGTTCGAGACCGTCACCCAAGGCCTGCCGATCGACTCCGTCCGTCCGTTCTTCAGCCCCGGCACCCACTACCTGCTCACCGACGACATCGAAGTCGGCATCCGCATCGGCTGGGGTCTCAACGACGTCGCCGCCGGCTTCTTCTCCGACACCGGCATCGCCTGGCGTTACTGAGCTTTCAAAGGCAACAGCCAGCGCCGGCCTGCTGCCGCTCGCCCGACGGCATCTCGACAACCACCCCCCGGGGGCGGCCGTGCGTCAGCTGTGGATGGCGCTACCGGACACGGCCATCGCCGCTTCCTTGAGCGCTTCGGGGAGCGTCGGATGGGCATGGCACACCCGCGCGATGTCCTCGGCGGTGGCGCCGAAGGCCATCGAGGCCGCGGCCTCGCCGATGATGTCACCCGCCGCCGGGCCGATGATGTGGATGCCGAGGATCCGGTCGGTGGCAGAGTCGGCCAAAACCTTCACCTTGCCGATCGTGTCGTTGATCGTCCGGGCGCGGCCATTGGCACGGAACGGGAACGAACCCTTGCGGTACTCCCGCCCCTCGCGCTGGAGCTGCTCCTCGGTCTTGCCGACGGAGGCGATCTCGGGATGGGTGAAGACGACCGCCGGAACGAGGTCGTAGTCGACATGCGCATGGCCCGTCTTCATGCCCTCGACGCAGGCGACGCCGTCCTCCTCAGCCTTGTGGGCGAGCATCGGCCCCGGAATGCAATCGCCGATCGCATACACGCCGGCTGCCGAGGTCCTGAACAGCCCGTCGACCGTCACGTAGCCACGCTTGTCGGTCTCCACGCCCACCGTCTCGAGTCCCACGTCGGCCGTGGCCGGACGCCTACCGGTGGCCGCAAGCACCCGGTCGCAATGGATCGGCTCGACGCCCTCGTACTCCACCACCGCACCGCCAGACTTCAACGCCCGGGCACCCTTCACCTTGGCGCCGAGCCGGATGTCGAGCCCCTGCTTGCGGAACTGGACGAGCGCCTCGGAGGCGATGTCGGCATCGATGCCGGCAAGGATCCGGTCGGCGTACTCGAGCACCGTCACCTTGGCGCCGAGCCGCCGCCAGACGCTCCCGAGTTCGAGGCCGATGTAGCCGCCGCCGATGACGACGAGATGCCCGGGCACGGTTTCATAAGAGAGCGCCTCGGTGCTCGTCCCCACGACACATCCATCCACCTCCACGCCGGGAAGCACGATGCTCGAACTCCCCACGGCGAGAACGATCCGCGGCGATTCGAGGAGCGTCTTGCCGCCGTCGGCCCCCGTCACCTCCACGCGTCCCGGGCCCGCCAGCCTGCCGGTGCCGCGGATTCTGGCGATCTTGTTCTTTGCGAGCAGGCCGTCGATTCCCTTGCAGAGGGTGGCGACGACCTCCTCCTTCCGCTTGAGCATCGCGGCGAGGTCGAGGGCCACCGAGCCGACCTGGATGCCGTGATGGGCCAGTTCGCCGCGGGCCTCCTCGTACTTGTGGCTCGACTCGAGGAGGGCCTTGGAGGGGATGCACCCGACCCGCAGGCAGGTGCCGCCGAGGCGGTCCTCCTTCTCCACGACCGCGGCCGTGTATCCGAGTTGGGCGGCCCTGATCGCCGCCACGTAGCCGCCAGGACCGCCGCCGACCACCAGCACGTCATACGCTTGCATCGGCCTGCCCACTCCTCTCCTCGCAACCGGTGTCGGCCAGGGACCACCCCCGGCCGGCCGTCCGGCATTCCCCCGGCGTACGCCCCGCGGCTTTCGCGGCCGGCGCTCGAGCCCCCGGGACCGCCGAGCGGCTTCAGACCTCGAGCATCAGACGGGAAGGATCCTCGATCGTGTCCTTGATCCGCTTCAGAAAGGTGACCGCCTCCCGACCATCGACGAGGCGGTGATCGTAGGTCAGCGCCAGGTACATCATCGGCCGGATCACCACCTGACCGTCGACAGCCACGGGACGGTCGGTGATCGCGTGGAGGCCGAGGATGCCGCTCTGCGGCGGGTTGATGATCGGCGTGCTCATCATCGAGCCATACACCCCACCGTTGGAGATCGTGAACGTCCCCCCTTGAAGCTCGTCGAGCTTGAGCTTGTTGTCGGCCGCCCGCTTGGCGAAGTCGTTGATGCCGAGTTCGATCTGCGCGAAAGACAGGGTCTCGGCGTTGCGGAGCACCGGCACCACGAGCCCCTTCCCACCGCCGACGGCGATGCCGATGTCGGCATAGTCGCGGTAGACGATGTGCGGATCGCGGAACTCCGCATTCACCTGGGGAACGGCCCGCAGCGCCTCGACCGCAGCCCGGACGAAGAACGACATGAATCCGAGTTTCACGCCGTGGCGCTGGAGGAAGACGTCCTTGAACTTATTGCGGAGCGCCATCACGGAACTCATGTCGACCTCGTTGAAGGTCGTGAGGAGGGCGGCCTGCTGCTGGGCCTCGACGAGCCGCTCGGCAATCCGCCTGCGGATCGGGCTGATGAGCACGGGCCGTTCCTCCCGGGCTCCCGGGATCCGCGCCGGGGCGGTGGCCGCGGCTACGACCGGGGCAGGCCGGGCGACCGGAGCGGGGGCACGGCTGGCGGCGACTGCGCCGATGGCATCTTCCTTCGTCACCCGACCGCCGGGGCCGCTCCCCATCGACGAGGTCGGGGCGACACCCGCCTCACCGAGGACGCGCGCCGCGGCGGGCATCACCCGAGGAGCTTCCGTCGGGGAGAGTTGCACCGAGCCGATGTCGACACGGCTGCCGGTCCGCTTGACGTTGACGACCGGCTGGCCGACGGCAGGCGTCGCCGGGGCGGGGGCGGGGGCCGGAGTTGCGGCGGCACTGCCGGCCGGCTCGAGGTAGCCGATCACTTCACCGACACGGGCCTTCTCACCACTCCCTTTGAGGATCTTCGTGACCGTGCCTGCCGCGGGGGCCGGGAGATCGACGGTGGCCTTGTCGCTCTCGATCTCCACGATGGCGTCGTCCATCGCCACCCCCTCCCCTTCGCGCTTCTTCCAGGTGCCGATCTGCACCTCGGTGATCGATTCGCCGACTTCGGGGACCTTGAGTTCGATGGGCATGATGACGGTGCCGGGAAAGGGTGATGGAGGACTTGGAAGGTGACGGAGCGGGAAACCAGGCCGGCAAGTGATACCAGGCGTGGCCGGATCAGGACTGGAACGCCGCGGTGAGCAGCTCGTTCTGCTCCATGTCGTGGCTCTTCTTCGAGCCGGTCGCCGGGCTTGCGGCACTCTGCCGGCAGACGCCCGAGAACGGGAAGCGGTCGAGGAGCTTCTCACCGAAATGGACCCGGTAAAACCGCCACGCCCCCATGTTCTCCGGCTCCTCCTGCACCCACACCGCCGGGGTGCCGACGGCGTACGCGCCGATCGCCTCCTCGATCTCGTCCTTGGGGAGCGGATAGAGCTGCTCGACACGAATGATCGCGACGTCGTGGCGACCGAGGTCCTGGCGACGCTTCTCGAGTTCGTAGGCGATCTTCCCGGAGCAGAGGAGGATCCGGCGGACATCCCGGGCCGGCACTCCCGACGAGTCGGCGATCACGCGACGGAATGTGCCCGACGTGAGGTCGTCGATGGAGGACACGCACCCCGGATGACGCAACAGGCTCTTGGGCGTCATGACGACCAACGGCTTGCGCCACGTCCGCAGCATCTGCCGACGGAGGAGGTGGAACATCTGCGCCGGCGTGGTCGGCGTGACGACCTGGATGTTGTCCTTGGCGGCAAGCGACAGGAACCGCTCGAGACGGGCGCTCGAATGCTCCGGTCCCTGACCCTCGAAACCATGCGGCAGGAGCATCACCAGCCCGGAGAGCCGGTTCCACTTGTCTTCGGCGCTGACGATGAACTGGTCGATGACCACCTGGGCGCAATTGACGAAATCGCCGAACTGAGCCTCCCACATCACCAGTCCATCGGGGCAATCGAGACTGTAGCCGTACTCGAACCCGAGCACGCCCGCCTCGGAGAGCGGGCTGTTGTAGATCTCGACCGGCGCCTGGTCGGAGGCGAGGTGCTCGAGCGAGCAGTAGGTCTCGTCGGTGACGCAATCGTGGATCACCGCATGGCGATGGCTGAAGGTGCCCCGCTGGCAATCCTGACCCGAGAGGCGCACCCGCATTCCCTGCGTGGCGAGCGACGCCAGGGCCAGCGCCTCGGCGGCCGACCAGTCGAGCGGCTGGTTTCCGTCGGCCATCTGCTGACGGCCCTCGAGGAACTTCTGGATCTTGGGGTGCGGCTCGAAGCCCTCGGGGAGGCGGATCAGCTGTCGGAGCAGATGGGTGATCACCTCGGGCTTGAGGCCGGTGTCGACGTCGGTCGCGTCGCGCTCCCGGCCACCGATGTAGGCGGTCCACACGCCGGCAAGCTCGTTGGAATGGACATAGCCGTCACTCTTGGCGACCGACAACTCGGCATCGAGTTTTGCCCGGTGCTCCTCGGCGATCCGCATCGCCTCCTCGCGGGTCACCTCACCGAGCTTGAGGAGCTTCTCGAGGTAGCTTTCGTGGACGCTCGGCCGCTTCTCGATGACCCGGTAGAGGGCCGGCTGCGTGAAGGCCGGTTCGTCGGCTTCGTTGTGGCCACGGCGGCGGAAGCAATACATGTCGACGACGACGTCGCGCTGGAACTCGCGGCGGAAGTCCATCGCCAGATTGACGACCTGCGCGACGGCCTCCGGATCCTCGCCGTTGACGTGAAAGATGGGGATCTGGAGCATCTTCGCGACGTCGGTGGCGTAGGTGCAGGAACGGGCCTCGCGCGGGCCGGTCGTGAAACCGATCTGGTTATTGACGACGACGTGCAGCGCCCCGCCGATCCGGTAGGCATCGAGTTCGCTGAGGTTGAGCGTCTCCTGGATGATGCCCTCGCCGGCGAACGCCGCGTCACCGTGGATGAGCACGACCATCCCGGCCTGTCGGGCGAGATCGCCGGTCCGATCCTGACGGGCCCGGACGCGGCCGATGGCGACCGGATTGACGAACTCCAGATGGCTGGGATTGAAGCACAGCGTGAGATGGACGTTGCGCCCGTTGGCGGCGCGGTGATCGTTCGAATGCCCGAGGTGGTATTTGACGTCGCCACGACCGACGTGAAGTTCGGGATCGAGATCGGCAAACTCGCGGAAGATCCGCTGGGCGCTCTTCCCCATGACGTTGGCCAGGACGTTGAGGCGCCCGCGATGGGCCATGGCCAGCACGACGTCGCCGATGCCCTGCGTCGCTGCCCGCTCGATCGCCATCTCCAAGAGCGGCACGAGCGACTCACCCCCCTCGAGCGAGAAACTCTTCGCGCCGAGGAACCGCTTCTGGATGAACTCCTCGAACACCGCCGCGCACGTCATCTGACGGTAGATCCGCAATTGCTGCCGGCGATCGAGTTGGATGCGATTCTCGCAGCCCTCCATCCGCACCTGGAGCCACTGCCGCACGCGGAGATCGTCCATGTGCATGAACTGCACACCGATCGCCCGGCAGTAGGTGTTCCGGAGGCGCTGGATGATCTCCCGCAACGGCATCGACTGAGGGCCCTCGATCGTGTCGGTCGAGAACACCCGGTCCATGTCCTCTTCGGTGAGGTGGTAGAACCTCGGATCGAGTTCCGGAAGGCCCGGCCTGGGGCGACCGAGCGGATCGATCTCCGCCATCAAATGGCCGCGGACGCGGTACGCGCGGACGAGTTGATCGACGCGATCCTGGAGGAAAGCCAACCGCTCCTCCGCCTGGGTGCCAGCCGCCAGCGGGAGCGGGAGAGGCTTCGCCTCGCCGACAGGGGCGTCGGGGAGCCGGACATTTCCACCGGCGACGGCCACGGCGTGGGCGGTGGCGATCCCGTCAGGGGCCACTAACCTCGCCCCGTCGTCGCCATGGTACTGCGTGCCGTGGTACTGGCTGCCGTGCACCGGGCCGGCATGGCCGTTGCTCGCGTCGGGTTCGCCGTTCGAACCGCCTCCGACAGGGCCGCTGCCACGCTTCGTCGCCGCGGCGCTCGCGCCGACAGCCGTATCGAGCGACTCGAAATAGTCGCGCCACTCCGGATCGACGCTCGACGGATCGGCGACGAACTGATCGAAGAGTTCCTCGAGAAACGCGAGGCTGGCGGTTCCGGCGGTGTCGATGCGATCGGGGGGAGTCACGGCTGCGGTCCAGTGCTTGCTGCTTGCGTTGGTGCGACAGGCCGGAGGCACCCCGCCCCCGGTTCCCGGACGAGACCGGGATCAACGTGCCAGGAGCAGACGCCCCGGGCTCTCGAGGTAGCCGATCACTTCACGAAGGAATCGCGCGGCCATGGCGCCGTCGATGATCCGGTGGTCGTACGACAGCGACAGTGGCATCATCAGCCGCGGCTCGATGCGATCACCCTGCACCACCGGCAGCTTCCGCGACCGGCCGACGAGCAGGATCGCGACCTCGGGCCAGTTGATGATCGGCGTCGAGTACGTGCCGCCGATCGCCCCGAGGTTGCTGATCGTGAACGTGCCGCCGCGGAGATCCTCGATGGAATACTGGGCATGCTTCGCCTTCTCGGCGGTTTCGGCGATCGCCTGGGCGATCTGCGGGATCGACAGTTCGTCGCAGCCACGCAGCACGGGAACCACGAGGCCGCGGGGCGTGTCGACGGCCAATCCGATGTTGACGTAGTCCTTGTAGAGGATCTCCCCCTTGTCGACATCGATGCTCGAGTTCATCGCCGGGTGTTGGCGGAGAGCGAGGCTCACCGCCTTGATCACGAACGAAAGCGCCGTCAGCTTGATATTGGCCTTGGCGTGATCGTCAGCACTGGCCTTTCTCAGACGCTCCATCTCGGTGACGTCGGCATCGTCGAAGTTCGTCAGGTGGGGGATCGTCGAGACGCTCCGCACCATGTTGGTGGCGATCGTCCGCCGCATCCGCGACATCTGCTCCCGGTGCACGGGGCCCCAGTCATCGCGGTCGGTGCCGCTGCCACCGACGGGCCGACCGGCGCTCTGGGCGCTCCCCTGCCGTACGGCGGCCACGACGTCCTCGCGGAGGATCCGCCCGCCAGGCCCCGTTCCCTTCACGCGAGCGAGATCGACCCCGAGCTCCCGCGCCAACCGACGAACCGCCGGCCCGGCAGGCTCCACTGCAGCAACCGCTGCAGCAACCGCCGGAGACGGAGCAGCGGGCTCCGGTTCCGGCGCCGGCCTCGGGGGCGGAGCCGCGGGGGCCGCAGCCACCGGCGGCGCCGGCGCGACCTTGGGAGTCGCGGGGGCGGCGGCCGGCGCCGGCTTGGTCGGGGCCGCTGCCGCGGCAGCGGGCTTGGTGGCCGGAAGCGCCGATCCCGCCGCTTCGAGCGTCAGGAGCGTCTGCCCCACCTTGACCGTGTCCCCCTTCTTGACGAGCACGCTGGCGACCCGTCCCCCAGGGGGGCAGGGGACCTCGATGACCGCCTTGTCGGTCTCCACCTCGAGGAGTGCCTGACCGGGCTTCACGACGTCTCCGGCGGAGACGAACACGCTGACGACATCACCGGAGGCGATGTTCTCGCCCAGGTCTGGAAGCTTGAAATCGGTGGCCATGGTGGGATCGCGGAGGAGTCGGGCGGGGTGAAAATTGAACGAATCGACCCCGGGGTGGGCGACGGGCACCACGGCGGGGTGGAGAATCAAGCGCTGGCGGCGTCGAGTTTCTCGGGATCGACACCGAGGGTGGTGATCGCTTCGGCCACCACGTCGGCGCCAATTGCACCGGCCGCGGCGAGCCTGGAGAGAACGCCGACGGCGATGCATTCGGCATCAACCTCGAAGTGACGCCGCAGCCGGGTGCGCGACTCGCTGCGCCCGAAGCCGTCGGTACCCATCGCGAACAATCCCCCGGGGATCCACGGGTCGAGCTGCTCGGGAACGGCACGGACATGATCACTGGCGGCGACGAACAGCCCCTCGGCGGCGCCGAGGGTCTTCTCGAGATAGCTGACGCGCGGAGTCTCCGTCGGATGGAGCATGTTCCAGTGCCGGCAGGCAAGCGCCTCGCGCCGCAGCTCCTTCCAACTCGTCACGCTCCACACGGTGCTCGTCACGCCGAAGCGATCGGCGAGGATCTCGCCGGCCCGGATGACCTCGCGAAGAATCGAGCCGGAACCGAGCAGCTGGACGGGAGGCAGCGTGGCGGCCTTCCCCTTCTTGCCAGCCTTCGCGGCCGCGGGCTTGCCGGCGATCTCACGGAGGCGATATGCCCCCTTGACGATCCCCTCTTCGCAGCCCGCCGGCATGGCCGGCATCTCGTAATTCTCGTTGTAGATCGTCAGGTAGTAGATCCAGTCCTCGCCCCGCTCGTACATCCGCTCCATGCCGTCGAGCATGATCACGGTCGTCTCGTAGACGAACGCCGGGTCGTAGGACTTGACCGTCGGAAAGGCCATCGCGAACAGGTGGCTGTGGCCGTCCTGATGCTGGAGGCCCTCGCCGTTGAGGGTGGTGCGCCCGGCGGTGCCGCCGAGGAGGAAGCCGCGGGCGCGGCAATCACACGCCGCCCAGATGAGATCACCGATCCGCTGGAACCCGAACATCGAGTAGTAGATGTACATCGGGATCATCGGCACGCCGTGCGTCGCGTAGGCCGTCCCAGCTGCGACGAAGCTCGCCATGCTCCCCGCCTCGGTGATTCCCTCTTCGAGGATCTGACCGTCTTTGGCCTCGCGATAGTAGAGAAGCTGGTCGGAGTCGACCGGCTCGTACAACTGCCCGGTGTGGGCATAGATACCGCACTGCTTGAACAGCGGATCCATGCCGAACGTCCGCGACTCGTCGGGAACGATCGGGACGATGTACTTCCCCACCGACTTGTCCTTGAGGAGAGACGCCATGAGCGTCACCGCGCCGGTGGTGGTCGACACCTCCCGGCCGGCACTCTTCTCGATGAAGGGGATGTACTCGGCGAGCTTCGGGGTCGTGAGACGCGGGGAGTCGGTCGGCCGGGTGGGAACGTAGCCACCGAGGGCCTCGCGACGCTCACGCAAATAGCGCATCTCCGGCGAATCCTCCGCCGGACGGTAAAACGGCGCCTTGGCGACCTCGTCGTCGGAAATCGGAATCCCGAATCGCGAGCGGAACGCCCGGAGTTCGTCTTCGTTGAGCTTCTTCTGCTGGTGGGTGACGTTGCGCCCCTCCCCCACCTCGCCGAGCCCGTAGCCCTTGATCGTCTTGGCGAGGATCACGGTCGGTTTGCCCGAGCAGGCCATGGCCGCGGCGTAGGCGGCGTAGACCTTCTCCGGATCGTGCCCGCCGCGCCGGAGTTTTTTCAGCTTCTCGTCCGAGAGGTGGTTGACCATCTCGGCGAGCTTGGGATCGGCGCCGAAGAAATGATCCCGGATGTAGCTCCCCGGCATGACGACGTATTTTTGATACTGCCCGTCGACCACTTCGTTCATCCGCTTGACGAGGAGCCCCTCGTCGTCCTTGTCGAGGAGCGGATCCCATTCGTCGCCCCAGATCACCTTGATCACGTTCCAGCCGGCGCCGCGGAACAGCCCCTCGAGCTCCTGGATGATCTTGCCATTGCCGCGAACCGGACCGTCGAGTCGCTGCAGATTGCAGTTGATCACGAACACGAGGTTGTCGAGCTTCTCGCGCGCCGCCAGCGTGATCGCACCGAGCGTCTCCGGTTCGTCGCTTTCACCGTCGCCGATGAACGACCAGACGGTCTGCCGGCTCGTATCCTTGATGCCGCGATCCTGGAGATACTTGTTGAACCGGGCCTGGTAGATCGCCATCAGCGGCCCAAGCCCCATCGACACCGTGGGGAACTCCCAGAAACCGGGCATCAGCCAGGGGTGCGGGTAGCTCGACAGCCCCCCGCCCTCGGCCATTTCGCGGCGGAAGTTCTCGAGTTGCTTCTCGGTGATCCGCCCCTCGATGAAGGCCCGGGCGTAGATGCCCGGGGAGGCGTGGCCCTGGAAATAGACTTGATCCCCGGAGAAGTCGTCGCCGCGGCCCCGGATGAAGTGGTTCATCGCCACCTCGACGAGCGTCGCCGAGGAGGCGAACGTCGAGATATGACCGCCGATGCTCTTGTCCTCGCGGTTGGCGCGCACGACCATCGCCATCGCGTTCCAGCGGATCATGCTCTTGATCCGCCGCTCGAGCTCCCGGTTCCCCGGAAACGGGGGCTGCTTGTCGGCCGGGATCGTGTTGATGTAGGGGGTCGTCGCCGAGAACGGGATCGACACGCCGAGCCGGTAGGCCTCCTGCTCGATGGCGTGGAGCAGGTAGGCGGCACGTTCCTCGCCGCGGCTGTTGAGGACGTAGCGGAGGGAGTCGAGCCACTCCCGCGTCTCCGTCGGGTCGGTGTCGACGCTGGCGGTGCCGTCCACCGCCACAGGCTGTCCGGCGGACGTGTCGGTGACCCGGCCGATCGACATCTGGGCATGGGCGCCAGGGGGGAGCTGCGAAGCCTGGGTATCGCCGTCAGTGCCAGACTCGTCGATGTCGGGGCTCGCCATGGGCAACTCCGGGAGGGCTGGGGGAACTTTTCTCATTATTCCGCCCTTTCCGGTGGCCGTAAAGGCCGCTTCATCCCCCGGCTGCACGACGAAAGTCGATGTCTTCAAACGGTTTTTTCACGAGTCCGTGCGGACAGGGCGGTCCGCCGGATCGGCGCGGAGCCACTTGGAGACCGGCGATCTACCATCGCCACGCTCGCGACCGATCAGCTCCGCGGACGGTAGATCTCGGTCGCCGTTCCGAAATAGTTCTCGGCCGAGAACGCCACCGTCTCGCCGAGGGTCGGATGCGCGTGGATCGTCTCGGCCAGATCGCGGGCGCTGGCCGCCATCTCGATCGCCAACGCCCCCTCGGCGATCAGCTCACCGGCACCGGCGCCGACGATGCCGACCCCGAGCACGGTATCGGTCTCGGGATCGACGAGGATCTTGGTCATCCCCTCCGTCCGCCCCAGAGCCTGGGCACGGCCGCTGGCCGCCCAGGGATAGCGGCTGATCTCGACAACCATCCCGGTCGCCTTCACCTCCTGCTCGGTGAGCCCGGCCCAGGCGATCTCCGGATCGGTGAACACCACCGCGGCGATGCAGCGCGGCGCGAACAGCGCCGGTTCACCATGGAGCGCCTCGACGGCCACTTTCCCCTGGTGGCTGGCCCGGTGGGCGAGCATCGGCTCCCCGCAAACATCGCCGATGGCGAGGATCTTCGGATCGCTGGTCCGCTGCTGGCCGTCGACCTG
>Ga0078894_10003857_pt1 | contig 11418 bp, 8 predicted proteins | sample LauGreSu1BDMLBSD_2_FD_67506 | JGI IMG/M metagenome (GOLD analysis project Ga0078894, IMG submission 67506) | Freshwater lake microbial communities from Lake Michigan, USA - Su13.BD.MLB.SD (version 4) (version 4) | ecosystem: Environmental > Aquatic > Freshwater > Lake | place: Lake Michigan, USA... | reverse complement strand
TGCCCATTGTATGCCACATTTATGCCATTTTTCAAGTTATTATGGTCTGGGTCGTATTCATTAAAAGTTGATAATAAATTTTACAACACTAATGAGCAATCTGATACTAAGTCATTTTGGGATTTTATAAAAGACACATTTGCTTATAAACGCACATTTTTGCTATTTTTGGCTATACTTAATTTATTTACTTGTGCGAATACATATTTAGGAGAAATGTATTTTGGAGCTGTTACTCTTGCTGTTATATTGGCTATTGTGTTTGGAGATATATTTGTAAATACAGCGCCAAATGATAATACCATGATTTTACAACAGGTTAATAATACACCTAAAGCACCAAAACTTAGAAGACAACCAATACATAAAGGCTGTATGTTTCCTAAAGAAATTAATAGAATTGATAAGACATTAAATAAATTAAATGGACAACTTACAGCACTATTACAAACATATGAATCTAGTAAATTAGACGCAGATGCTGTAGCACTTATAGCAGAATTAAAAATTATTGGAACAGACTTGAATAATGAATTTACTGCTATTTCTATGTCAGATGATAAGTCTAAGGTAGATGCTTTTGAACAAAAAATAGCAGACACATATAATAATAAGATTGAACAACTGAAGGTAAAAATACAAGAGGCGGTAGAAAACCAAAAAGTGATTGATAAAATTAATAAAATAATAAAAGATATTTCTGATTCAATAGATAGTATTACTAAAAATCTTACAAATAATCAGAGTCAATTAGATAAAGACGAGTATGAAAAAAATGAGACAAGTTCAGAAGATTTTAGAACACAGTTATCAAATTTGAAAACTGAAGTCTCTTCATCAAATAATAAAGCAGATATAAACAACCTTTTAACCAAGTGTAAGAAATTACAGGAAGCGGTAACAAATTTGAACACAGATTTGGATAACCAGATTGCTTCTTCAAATGCTAGTGCTAGGGCTAGTTCTAACGCTGATTCAATTGATTCTAGTTCTAATAGTTCTCTAGATAATGGTGCTGGTGCTGGTTTTAGTTCTAACGCTGACACAAATGATATTAGTTCTAGTTCTAACGCTGATTCAATTGATTCTAGTTTTAATAGTTCTCTAGATAATGATGCTGGTGCTGGTTTTACTTCTAACGCTGACACAAATGATACTAGTTCTAGAACTAGTTCTACAAATTCTTTGAATATAGAACCAAAATCAACTTCTAGTAGTTCTGTAGATGCTGGTGCTGGTTTTACTTCTACAAAGCCTAGTTTATTTAAAAAATTTTCAGATTTTTTTAGTAAAGGTTCTTCTACATCTACCTCTCCCTCTACCAATGTATATCCTGAAGATGACGAAACTGAAGAAATTGATTCTCCTTCTTCTTCTTCTCATAATACTGATGATATAGTAAATTGGATAGAACCACGAAAAACTACACTTGTTAAAAATCAACAAGTTGGAGAAGGTGTAATTAATCCTATGTCTGGTGAAAATATTGGTTCAGCAAACAGCATGATGTCAGAAAAACGAGTTGAAAATGTTATTGCTCCTGTAAACCCACGGGAGAAAGATGAAAACATTATACCTGTAGATAACGATACATTAAACTCTAGAATAACAGGTCAAGGTCAAGATCAAGGTCTTGATGTTAATACATCTTTTAATCCTATGTCTGACGTAAATATTGGTTCAGCAAACAGCATGATGTCAGAAAAACAAGTTAAAAATGTTATTGCTCCTGGTGTAAACCCACGGAATAAAAATATAAACAATATACCTGTAGATAACGATACATTAAACTCAAGAATAATAGGTCAAGGCGGTGATACATCTTTTAATCCTATACAATCAAGTGCTAATCTATCTAACAAAAAAATAGTTGGTTTATCTCCTGGCATCCTAAGCAAGGATGGTAGACATATAATACTCACATTACCTGGAAAAAAACAGTTAAAACTAAGTATTGATGATTGTATAGAATTTAAAAAAAATGGTAAAGAACAATCAGGCAAAATAGTTGGGTTTTATAAAAGCAATTTAACTAATAATAATGTAGATGTTATTTTTATTGATTTATGGAATGAAAAAGTGAACGATTATACTCCAAAGGTAACTAAATTTGATGGTAAAAATACAAATGTTCTAGATTATTTTATAACCCAAAACAACCAATCACAAGGACGAATAATTTTAACCGGATTAGAAACACAAAAACCAGAAGGTATTGCTTTAACGCCAATATATTCTGCCAATAACGCGTATAATGATTCAGGTGTTTGGGAAACTATAACACATTGTAATGTATTTGGTGAACCAGCACAAAAATTGTTTAATCAAAATGTGGAAAATACTAACAGAATTGCTAATGATTTTTCTTCACAGCTTGATAGAGAAATCGCTGCAGCAAGAGCCAGAAATAAAAACCAAAACCAAGGAGGTGGTTCTAAAAGTAAAACCTTAAAGAAAAAACAACACAATATTAAAATTAGACTAGTATAAAAACAATTTAAATAATAATTCTGTATATTAATTATTATATAAAAATGCCAAAAAATAATAAAAATAAAAATAAACCAAAAAATAAATCAAAGAATGAATCTAAAAACAGCATTAATAGTAATAATAGTAATAGTAATAATAGTAATAAAATGGTAAATGAATCTGAATTAGAATTAAGCGATTCTGAATTAAGCATAACAGAAGCAAAAGAATTGCCACTTGTCAGTATTTGTACTCCAACATTCAACCGCCGACCATTTATTCCATTTATTAAAAAATGTATTGAATTACAAACTTATCCCAAATATCGCATCGAATGGATTATTATTGACGACGGAACTGACCCAATTGGTGACTTAGTTACCGACCTAGAATACGTAAAATACTTTTATTATCCGGAAAAGATGTTACTTGGTAAAAAGCGTAATCTAATGCACAAAAAGTGTTCCGGTGACATTATTGTCTATATGGACGATGACGACTATTACCCAAAAGACCGTATATCTCACGCAGTAGAAACCTTGCTACAAAACCCAGAGTTTCTTGTTGCTGGTAGCTCAGAGATGCACATTTATTTTGATTCCAGAAACACAGTGTATCAATGTGGGCCATACAAAGATTATCATGCTACTGCTGCCACATTTGCTTTCAGAAAAGAGCTGTTATTGGAAACCAGTTATAATGAGGAAAATGCTTTAGCAGAAGAGCGTCATTTTTTAAAGAATTACACAATTCCATTGAAGCAATTGGACACACGAAAGTCTATAATGGTCTTCTCACATAAACATAACTCATTAAATAAGGAGAAATTATTAGATAATATGGATGCCACTAAAACCAAATTGTCTCAATTCACAGTAGACGATTTTATTGATGACGCTGACCTAAAGCAGTTTTATATGGTAGACATGAATAATTTATTAACTAATTATGAACCGGGTAAGCCTGAGCATAAACCCAAATTAATGGAGCAAATCAAAAAAATGGAAAATGAACGCAATAAACGACTAGAAGACCATAATAAAATGATAGAAGCGCAGAAACGGATGCTATTGAATCAACGTCCTGAATTCAATACACATACAAATACAAATATATATTATGAGAGACAAATTGCTAATTACGAGAAGCAAATAGAAGATAAGGTGTGTCTAATTAATGAATTATTAAAGAAAATTAAAGACCTGAATTCTGAACTTAGTCAATACAAAAAAAATAATGTATAAATTAAATATAAAAAATATTTTTATTCCAAAATTTTATTTTTATTCCAAAATTTTATTTTTTAGAAAGGGTTTAAAGACAGATTTGTATATAATTATATAGTATAGAAATTACAATGCCCTACATTGACTATGATGATGCTGATGCCGATATCAAGAATGATGCTACTAATTTAATGTCTACCGATAAATATTTTTACAAGGTTAGAAGAACAATTGTCGACGATTCCAAGACCAAGTGGAAAAATGATGGACGCACATATTACAAGGTTTTAACAATTGGTATTTATGGCAGTGGACAAGTTGGTAGCAGAATCCGTAACGCGGTCACTGGAACCAAATACAATATTTTGGTTGGTTCTAAGGAGCAAGAGAAGTTGTATGCCGTCGCATTGTGCACTGGAGAGAATGGTATCAAGACTTCTGTCTTTATGTATTACGACAGCCCTGAGCAATACGAGTCGCATTTGTTATCGAGATTAGATATTGAAACTAAGAGTGCGTGGCATATGAGAAAGCCTGCTACTACTGCTAATAACTAATTTATAATTTTAGATTTATAATTTTTTATTATTGTTTTATTATAATTTTAACTTTTTATTTGTAAAAAGTTAAATATTCAAATGCTTATATTACTTACTCATCATTGTCTTCTATATCAGAAATAACAATATCTTCCGTATCCTCAGCATCTTCTTTAGTATATTTATCTAAATATCTATAAATCCTGTTTATATCCAATTTAGTTATTTCGTAATTTTCAAATAATTGTAAAATTTCAGTATCGCCAACTGGATACTTATTTTTGATATCCAAAAAGAAAGCATACATGTCCTTCTTATCCATTCCCAATTGCTGACATAAATTTTGTATAAAAATAGAATTATTGTATTCGGTAGAGTATTTTGTTAGTACCTTTGTAAAACGAACCTCTGCTGGATTGAACTTTTGTTTACTATTATTGCTATTACTGGTATTGCTATTACTGGTATTTGTATTACTGGTATTTGTATTACTGGTATTTGTATTACTGGTATTGCTATTACTGGTATTGCTATTACTGGTATTGCTATTACTGCTATTATTGCTATTACTATTATTGCTATTACTGGTATTATTTTGTAAAAATGACTCATGGTAGAGCCTATTATTATTAAACGTCTTTATTAAAGAACTCATCTCATTAAATTGCCAAATCTGTTTCTGAAATGTAATACGGTCAATATAATCAGCAAAGCACATATTTGACAATAGTTTTAAATAAAATGGAATTGATTGCTCTTTGGTTTGCTTCCCAATAACATCAATAATATTCTCGTGATACAAAAGACCCACAATTGTCCTGTCTGTTTCATTCATAATTGTTAGATGGTCTTTTAACAAATAGTTATTATTAATTAATTTTTTAGTAATTTGCCTAGTGTCGTCATTATACGACTTCATTAAAAATATGTTCTTGATTATATTATTATTCAATATATCCTGTTTATTTTTATAAAGTTCATAAATTGTTGTTAGTTTGCGCAAATCTCCTTGAATGAAACTAACAATATTTGGCTTAATAGAATTGTCAATCGCAGGAATTATCTGGTTTATAATATTATTCATTTGTATTGGCGTCGGTGATTTTAATTCAATTACATTACAGACCTTCATTAGCTCCTTGATTTTTTTATCCATATGGTAGTTCCCTATACAAATAATTGGATTCAATGTAATGTCTTCTAGGCGCTGTTTTTTGGTCTTCTTGGGTCGTATTATTTTGATTAATGAATTTATACCACCCTTGTCGCCATTGTTCATGCCATCTATTTCATCCATAATAATTGCGATTCGTTTCACTTTCTTATGAAACATGCTCATGACATTTTTATCCGACATATTGTGCTTTGTAATTGTGTCAATAATGGATTTATTACGAATATCACCGGCATCATATTTAATAATATCATAGCCCAATTCTTTCAAAATATTCGTTACAAATGTGGTTTTACCAGTGCCAGGGTCGCCATATATATAAATACCCTTTTTGGTTGTTAGATTGTGTTTAGTTTGTTCAAAATTTGTTAGTATATCTTTCATTTTATTAACCTCTTCTTGTCGGTCTAATAATGTATTCAGATTAATCATTTCCATTTAATATATTTTATTAGGTTCTTTTTATGTTGATTTTTACTTAAACCAAGTTTTTCTAATATTCCTTCTAATATTTTTTTACATTTTTTAGAATCATGGTCTACACAATAACTGTTAAGAAATACCAAATAATTTAGATATATACAATCCTTGTTTAAATAATTTCTTAAATTTTGCCATCTAGAAAGGTTGTCAACTAACAAATGACTAAATACATAATCATTATCTTTGCGAATAATTGACCGTATATATTCCTCAATGTTTTTATTTCTTTTTATTAAAAACTGAATAACTAATTTATGGTTAGCTTCATACATAGTCTTGTTCCAGAATATTCTTACAATTGTTGGAACATAGGTTTGAATAATGGAAACTATTTCATTGGGTAATTTATTTATATTGTTTAGTAAATCTTTTGCTCTATTGGAAAACATATTGTAGTTTTGTATTGACTATCTTAAATTATATTACAAAAAAATATATAATATAATTTGTATTTTATTTGTTTGTTAGTTGTTAGTTGTTTACATTTTAAATTATTTAAGAACTGCTGGATGTTGTATTTGATGTGTCACAAGGGTTATCAACTCCATATGTAATTCCATCCCATGTTACACCGCAACGTGTTGCCCATGTGTATTTAGAACAATTGGTACTATCGGCATTAAAAGGCGACACATTAAAATTCATTGTATTTTTTTCTCCAGTGCTTGGCAAGTTACATTTGCCTAAACTTTTGGCATTATAACAAGCCTCTCCATTACCCTTTAAATCTACCCAATAATCAGGACAATCACCTACAACAGGAGGCCAAACCATTTTTGAACTAGAATTAGACAAAGACATACCAATAATAACTAACAAAATAATTAAACCTATTATTGCCAAACCTAGTATTATTTTTTGAAAAGATGTTTCCATTATATAAATAAATAGATATTTTTTTATATATAATATTATATATTATGAATAGTCAAAACGGAAATACAAATATGAATAATGGCATAAAGAATAATAAGGTTAATGGGCGTGTTGATATTTTAAATCCCCCTGATATTTCTCAACTATTTTCAATGTATGATAAAATACCTGCTAACCAATGTACTACATTTAGGAATGCCACTATTGGACAATGGGATGAAACACCATTATCAACTGCTTATTTTTCTAAAGAGAACATTCAAATCCTACAGAATGGAATACGCGCAGGTGTTTACAATATGTCAAACGGGCAATATGTAATTGGGCCACAAGATTGCGATAATTTAAAGATTATTATGCGAGCTATTTTCCTACAATATTCCGCCAATTTACCGCATAATATTGCCGGACAAATCCAACAACTAAATCAGATGGTTCTCGACCATTCGATACCTAAGGTTTATGGTGAGGCGCAAGGATATATAAAGTATTTACATGATGCTAGCACATTAGTTGTGCCTTTAGCATCACCAGTTTGTGATACGCAATTTGATAAACGTAATTACAAAATGCCAAAATGGTTTTAAAGCGCCGTAGGTGCGACTGTTTTAAAGCGCCGTAGGTGCGACTGTTTTAAAGCGCCGTAGGTGCGACTGTTTTAAAGCGCCGTAGGTGCGACTGTTTTAAAGCGCCGTAGGTACTTTACAAAGTAAAGCAACTTTATAAAATAATTTACATAAATTAATATTTAAAAACTACTTAACCTTAAATATTAACCCAAAATGCTTCTGAGAAGTAAACAGATACTAACAAATTATATTTTAAAGCGACCTTATTGGACTCCTAGTTCTAATAATATTAATGATAATATTCGAGTCCAAGGATTTATAGATTATGACAAATATGTCCAACATACATATGCTAAAGACAAACAAATCAATGATATTCATTTGTATTATAAGCAATTGAATAATATTAATGCCGAACAAAAACAAGAATTAATTCGGATACAAAAAAATTTGTCTGAATTAAACCAAATAATGAAAGATCAGAAATACTGGATTTTTCACAGTGTGACATTATCATATGTCGGGCTTTTTACCTACATTTTTAAGATGTAAAAAATAAAAAAATAAATATAAAATGGCTATTAGTTTATATTTATTTACTATTTTACAAGTTATTTTTATTTTTATTTTTATTTTTATTTTTAAACCTCTTGTAACTGTATCTTTTTCTTATTAGTAGTCTTTACAACAATCTTAGACTTACTACTGCCTCCAGTTTTAACTAGTCCATTAATCGCAATATCGCGTTCCATTCGGTAACTCGTATATTCTTGTTCCAAAGCCAGCAATTCTCTTAACCACATCTGTTGACAAGTTGTTGCTTTAATTTCTGCCAACTCTTGTGTCTTGCTCTTATGCTCATTTATCAGTTTTTCAACATTTTCCTCTGATACTGCGTCCATTGGCATGCGAACCAAATACTTGTATTCTTCATCTACTACATTTGAATCTCTATTAGCAATCATTTGATATCCTTTATCTTGTAGCATCTTAATAATATCGTCCTTCTTTTTCTTACGCAAATCAATACTGCCATTTAGAACTTCCTGAATATACTTAACCTTATTAGATAGAACAACTAGCTCCTTTTCCAAGACATTAATTAAATATGCCTTTCGAGTGCCATAATATACTAATCTTACATCATAGAAGTCATCGATAATTTCATTGACTGTGTTGTATTTTGTCAACTTATCTTCAGAATTGAATAAATTCATATTTGTTGTGCTACTAGTATTATACAGCTTTAGAACTTTTTCTAATCCATTACAATCATAATCACCCTTTATCGATTCTAGCTCGTCCAATTTGCCTTTATTGAATGTTATAATAAAATCCACATTGGTATCTTTGCTATTATCGTCGTATTCTTTTACATAAGGACTTGACTTCTTTTGCTTCTCTTTATCCTTATCTTTATCCTTACCTTTTTCCACTTGTTCTTCCTCTAGCTCCTCAAGAAGCTCCTTAAAATCCTCTGTCCAGAAGCCAATTGGCAACTCCGTTACACGAATTTTATCCGGACCTAGTTTCTCATAAGTGCCCTTGAATAAATATTTAGTATCACCAACCTTTTTTATTGAGCCCTTGAATCCCTCATAATAAGGCATAAACTCAAACGCTTCATTAGTTGAACTAAGTTTACTCTTCAAATACGCAATAATATCCTTTGGATTGTAGCACATTATTTCAGTACTAAAACCAGTTCCAATACCTTTCGACCCATTGACTAGAACCATCGGAATAATTGGCACATAGAATTGCGGTTCAACTGGTGTTCCATCATCTGATAAATATTTAAGAACATGGTCATCTTGTTCCATAAATATACAACGAGTTATCTTCTCTAATCGTGTAAATATATATCTGGGAGATGATGCGTCTTTACCACCCTTAATTCTCGACCCAAACTGACCCGCCGGAACAAGCAAATTCACATTATTTGAACCAACAAAATTCTGAGCCATACCTACAATTGCTTGATTTAATGACTCCTCACCATGATGATAACATGAATGCTCTGATACATAACCCGAAAACTGAGCTACTTTGATTTCAGTTGTCAAACGCTTTTTGAATGATGAATACAAGATTTTACGCAATGATATCTTGAGCCCATCCATCAAATTAGGAATACTACGGTCGCAATCATATTTGGAGAAATGAATAAGCTCCTTATTAATGAACTCCTCATATGTAATCATTTGCTTACTGGTATCTACATAACTCTCTCTATTGTAGACATTTTCCAACCAATCCTTTCTATCATCCGCTCGCTTTTTATTGAAGACCATATCAATCGCATCATCACTACTTGGTGTGTGTTGAAATCCGACAAAACGCTTCTCTTCAAAATATTCAACAAACTCGTTTTTGGTTGACGTGCCCAAACCTTTGTAATATTTGATATTCCAACCTTTCGTGTCAGTTGCGTCATTGTTCTTCCATGAATTATATTCACCCTCATTATAGAATTTCAGTTCTTGTTGTCCCTTCTTCGCCTTCAAAATTGGCGTGTTCATGAAGCCAATAAATCCAGGAATATGTGCCAACGAAGACCATTCGTTCTGGAACAAATTAATACATAAGCCTTTAATATGTGACCCATCTAAATCCTGGTCAGTCATAAATACAATTTTACTATATCTCAGTGATTTATTTACATCAGCGAGTGTTTTATATTCTTTACCAGTTTCTAATCCTAAAATTTTCTTAATCTCAGTGATTTCCTTATTTTCTGACACCTTCTTTTGTAATTCACCCCTGACATTCATAACCTTTCCTTTCAATGGATATACACCAAATATATTTCTATCTTCAGATGACAAACCCGAAATAACTCCTGTCTTGGCTGAATCTCCCTCACAAAAGATTAAGACACAGCTAGATGATTTCTCAGTGCCTGCCCAATTCGCATCAGTCAGCTTAGGAATACCTCTGATTGATTTGGATTTAGTGCCATCTGTCTTTTTTGCTGCCTTATTTTCCTTGACTTCAGTCAATTGTAACGCAGCATCCATCACGCCCATTTTGGCAACCTTTTCAATGAATTTGTCACTTACATCACACTTTGAGCCAAATTTAGAAGACGGAGTATTCATAAAATCCTTGGTCTGACTATCAAATGCCGGATTCTCAATATCGCACCTGATAAATAGAATTAGTTGCTCCTTAATTGAGTTTTGATTAACCTTGACCTTTTTCTTCTGCTCAATATAGTCACATAGTTTTCTAGTTATCTGACCTAAAATATATTCAACGTGTTTGCCACCCTTTGCCGTATGAATTCCATTTACAAATGATACTTGGATAAATTCGTTGTTTGGAGTCAATGCCACAGCATATTCCCATCTGCCTCCGGGACCACTGTCTTCATATGCTCTGGGTGCCACAGATTTGTCACCGATATACAAGTCAATATATTGCTGGAAATTCTTAACAGGAATAAGCTGTGAATTATATTTGACTTTTAAAGACTTATCAGTGACTGCTGAAATATCATATACACGCTTTTTCAGAAGCGCAATTAGGTCAGGTGTAAGACCATTGATACCAAGGCGTTTATAATCAGGCTTGAATGTAATCTTAGTATAAGGCTTATTCTTACATTTAGTGATTGTTGGGCTACAAATCTCGTCCAAATTGCTCTTGAATTCTTGAACATATTTTAGTCCACGCACATGGTCAACCGTTTCTATACAGCCGTAGGTAGACCAAATAAGAACCAACTTGAATCCAAACCCGTTTTTACCACCGACAATTTTCTTTTCATCTTTGTTGTAATTTGTAGATGTTCTTAGGTGTCCAAATATTAGCTCTGGAATCCATACTTTGTATTCTGGATGCTGAGCAACGTCAATACCATTACCGTCATTTACCATCACAATAGTGCCATCTTCTTGAATAGACACGTCAATGTAGGAAACAGGAATACAATTGGGCTGTCCAGCTTCAATAGCAGTGGTCATACGAATTACATGGTCGCGACAGTTCACAATACCCTCATCAAATAACTTGAATAGACCTGGAATATAACTCATATTCTTTTCAACAATTCTCTCTTCTTTTGCTCCTCCTCC
>Ga0078894_10003856_pt1 | contig 11418 bp, 8 predicted proteins | sample LauGreSu1BDMLBSD_2_FD_67506 | JGI IMG/M metagenome (GOLD analysis project Ga0078894, IMG submission 67506) | Freshwater lake microbial communities from Lake Michigan, USA - Su13.BD.MLB.SD (version 4) (version 4) | ecosystem: Environmental > Aquatic > Freshwater > Lake | place: Lake Michigan, USA... | reverse complement strand
TGATATTTTATTTTCCAATCAATAATTACCCCATCTTGTATTGTTATAATGTATTTATTAGGTATTATGCTTTGTAACCATTGCGCCACTTCTAGATATTTATTACTACAAGCATATCGAAACGCATAATCATTATCAATACACACATTTATTTCAGGTTTCAAATGATATAACCATTGCGCAACTTCTAGGTGACCATATTTACAAGCATACCGGAACGCATATTCACTATTATCGGAAATATTTAATTCCGGTTTCAAATTAACTAACCATTGCGCCACTTCTAAATGTCCATTTTTACAAGCCCAACCAAAAGCGCAATTATTATAGACAAAAACATTAATTGTTGGCTTCAAATAGAGCAGCCATTTTGCCACTGTTAAATGCCCATTGTAACATGCGAAACAAAATGCGTCGTCATCTCCGGCGGAAATGTTAATATCTGGTTTCATTTCTAGTAGCCATTGTGCTACTTCTAGGTGCCCATAGTCACATGCGCAAACAAATGCTGACTCGTTATCTGCTGAAATATCTAATATTTTGTTAAAATTATTATAGTAATTACAGTAGTATTCTTGTATCTTTTGTAAATTGCCATGTTTACATAAATCAATAAAGTCCATTATTACCGTTTATTGATTTATAAAAATAAAAAAAATTAGATTTTTGACTTTGAATTAGAATTAGAATTAGACCGTCTAGTTTTATTTTTTTTACAACGGAACTTTGCGTTGCGAGTTTGCCCAGGTTCGCACCTTTTTACACAACGGTTTGTTGCCGGATTTAGTTCCTTTTCAGGCGGACATATTTTTGACAATTTCTTAGGAACAGGGTCCATATCCGCAATACGCTCTAAATGACTAGATAATGGTTTTATACTTTCGGTTGACCTTTCCTCTTTTTCAGCTAGTCGCATAATTGGTGATGGCATTGGAGCCTTATTTAAGAGTGTATTGTTTTCAAATGATTTATTCATTCTTGCTAATAACCCAGTTTCTAGTAAAATATCTTCATATTCATCTAACAAAACTTTAATATCAATAACACGCTGGGTAATTTCAGGCTCAAACATTTTAGCAAAAAGCGCAGAACATTTAATGAAAAAGTCTTCGGCAATACCATTATGTCGTTTGAAACAATTTAATATATATTGTAATGTAAATCCTAGTCCATAGACATCAATGGAGTCTATAATCTTGTCTAAATACTCATTATAAGACAAATTTATAATTTTATATAATCCATCAAATGCGCTATCATAAAACACATACTTATATGCTGACGGCATATCCTCTGGAGGCGATGACGTATTAATATAAGTAAAAAATAATTCAAATGCTTCTGGGTTAGTGATATCCAAATTAGCAGTGTTTTTACTATCACCTGCTACAATCATACCAATTAATTCATTTTTAACTAATTCGCGTGTGACAATAGAACGCTTATATTTGCTGTACTCATTATAATTCATAAACCCGCATTCAATTGGGAACGACCAGTGAAAGTTTCCCATCAGATTTTTATTTTGTTTGGATAATTTGACAATTTCCGGCTTTGTTTTCATGAGACCAAAATCAATAAATGATAGTTTGTTTTTCTTCATGTCGTATAATATGTTTTGCGGTTTCAAATCATTGTGAACTATATTATTGTCTCTAAAGAATTTAAGACCTTTAATTAAGTGATGAACCTCGAGCCAAAATTTGTCTGATTTCTGTTGCGCATTTGTTTTTAAAAATTTACTTATATTATTCATACAAAAGTTTTTCAAATCAGGACCGCCATATTTTAAAACTAACAAACTGACCTTGTCTGGGTCTTGTTTTATTTTTGGATATATACGTTTACATTTTTTGGCATCTTTTATAAATGTGACATCATTGATATCTGGTTTACATAATATTGGCGTTCCTAAATGATATTCATTATTAGGGTCATATGTGTGGATTGTAACAAATTCATGAAGTTCTTCTTGTGCGTTTTTGGTTTTCATTAATTTTGATACATAATTACTGTAATCAAAGTTGGGCGTTGGTGGTGTCATACAATGTAAACTTGGCTTATGAACGCACCCATACCCACCTTCTCCTAACATTTTTCTTGGCATTTATTGTTTATATATGTCAAGATTATATATACTGTTTATTTTTTCTTATTTTTCTTATTTTTCTTATTTTTCTTTTGTGTGTTTAAATGTCTAAACTAACAGTGTTCTTGTCAGATCTTGGCTTTCTCTTGCTACGCTTTGGTACATTGGCACTTGTTTGGATATCCTTCAAATCATTAATACTGATGGTGCTACTATTATTGTCATCTACAAAAACATCATTGTTATTATTGTTATTATTTAAAGATTGCGAATATTGTTGTTGCTGAGAAGGAGCCTCTGAAATATTAATTGTCTTAGTTTTAAGACCCGACAATATGTCAGTAATATCGCCAGGACCCTTCATATCAGGACGTCTACTACTCTTATTTGCCGGCTGTGGTGGTTCAAATCCAGGCACATCAAAACTCGACTCCTTAATACTGATTCCATCATTCATATTTCTACTATTATTTGTATCATTGAAATAGTTGCTTCGGCCCATAGATGCGTTATTTCCTGCTCTACCTTGGGGTGGCGCCACATTAGGTCCTTGTGTTGCTAATGGCGGAGGAGGCCCCCTTCCAGAAGGAGGTTGCGGGTCCATTAATCCACTCATGAATCCAGAAAATCCAGGGTTTGTATTACCCATAGAGTTAACTGCCGCCGTCTGGAATTGTCTCATTAAATCGGGGTTCTGTCTCATAATATCATCCATTCCGGGCATTGCGGATTTAAACATGGTATTAGTCATGTGGACCATCATGGCACTGCCACCCAGCTGAAAGAGCAATTTGAGCTCAGGACTCATAGACGCCTTCGACCTGTATTTATCGTGTAGCTCACCAAAAATCTCATCATAATCAGTAATATTCTCGTTAATTTGCTCACCCCAGCCGTCCAATTTGACATCAAAAGGGTCAAATCGGTTATTTAAAAACTCAATACCGTTAATAATTGCCATCATCATATTGCCTTGAAACTTCACCGAGTTTTGCTTGGCTTTCTCTTCCATAATCATCTCATATTCGCCCTGCATTTCTGCTAAATTGGATTCCATATTGTATTTCTTTGTTAGTTCAACACCCTTTCTCTCAAGTGCCTCTAACTTTCGCAAGAACTTGAACTTCTCGCGCATCATTTCTTCCTTGGTCAACTTGGGTTCAGAAGTCATATGAATATCAGGATTAATAGGGATATTGTTGAATTTGCCATATCCATCAAATGTTTTCGCATCCGAGTCAGTATTTGATGTAGCCCTTCCGATTGAAGGTGATTCGTCAAAACGAACAGATGGCTTATCATCAAAGCTTAATTTAGAACCAAATAAGCCAGATTCAAAATTGTTTGACACAGGCGCAGTAGTATTTGCTAAATCATTCAACTCATTTTCTAAATTATTTAAATCGTCAATATCAATATCACTAGTAGGGCCGGCACTGGCCTTCTGTTTATCATTCATCAATAGTTCCAATCCACCACCAAAATTTGTTTTTTTAGATCCCCATTCGGAACCTCCACCTATATTGTCTAAACTATCAAAATCCGTCGAAATATCAATTATATCGTTATCCATTATTATGATGTATATAGAACAATTAATTTTAAGTAATACGAATTAAAATATATATATTTTCAAATTAAATTAATTAATTAATTAAATTAATTAAATTAATTAAGCTTTATTGTCTTATATCTGCTAGATGATGTCTTCTATAAATTTTTATTATGTTTTATATACCACATGCCTTGTAGGAAACAGTCAGATAAATCGTCTTTTTTTTGGTGTTTTGAGAAAAATGTATTCCAATTGCTAAATCGAACATCATTTGAAACAAAGTTACTACATATTTGGATACCCATCTTTTTGCGCTCTTTATAGTCCATTTTATCTTTTTTCTCTTTCTCTTTCTCTTTCTCTTTCTCTTTCTCTTTCTCTAAAGCAATAAAATCCTTTAATTTGTTAGTTGCGCTAATAAAATCAATAGAAATATTATTGTTTTTCATAATGAAATACTGTGACAACATACCTTGTATAGTTTTCATTTTATTCGCAATTGGCCCAATCTGATTTTCAATAATTATGGTATCGATTGTTAATAGATAGTCGCATAATATTTCGTCAAAACGGTGCTGAATATTGCGACCAATTGTTACTAAATCTATCTTAGATGCGTTGCTCTTTTTGATTTCTGATAAGCATTTTTGGTCAGAAAAATCTTTGATTAAATTTACTAACTGAGCTTTCTTATATGATTTATAATCTGGAACTTCTAAAGTATTTATAACTTTGTATTTATTGGCAATATCAATAAGTTTTTGAATTGTCTGTTTATTTAAAAATGATGGTTTTAAATCTGCTGAAGGTTGTATATAATTTGTTAGTTTGGAGTGTTTCAAACAGTAGCATTTATTGTCTTTTATAAACTTGGCTGGTTTACCACATGGTTCTGAAGATTGTTCTAATATTGCTTGTTCTATAGAGTTAGATTTAGATTTAGATTTAGGCTTAGATTTTGCTTTTGTATTCTTTATATTAGGGTCATCAATATAAATACATTTGGTTCCAATATCGTCTTCTTTTGTTAGGTCAATATTATCCCATTTTAGAACAGTTACATTTTTATCATTAACATTTTTATCATTATCATTTTTATCATTATCATTTTTATCATTATCATTTTTATCATTATCATTTTTATCATTAACATTTTTATCATTATCATTTAATTCAAATAAACAAAAAGACAAATTTTTGATACCAACATCAATGCTTAAGATTTGTTTGGGCATATAATACTAAATTACTTAAATTTGTTATTATATCTGTTTTTCAAAAATATATTTAATTCTATTCTATTCTATTCTATTCTATTCTATTCTATTCTATTCTATTAAAAAAAGTTACTAAAAGTTGTTAGTTGAAATAGATGGTGCGACCATTCTGGCATTCAATCTTTGTTTGTTAAGAAAATCGCGCTTCAAATCACTGTCATGTGTTATTGACTGAGACTGTAGTGAGTTGTATAAATGGGGCATATTTGCCGTTGATTGGCTCGCATCTGTGCCATAATAAGGATTATTACCAGAAGCATTTATTGACTCCATCGAGTTATATTTCATAATCTGATTGGCATTATGTTGGATATATTGTCTGTATTTCCAATTAGATGTAATATTTGTGTCTTGAATTATTTTATTATTTACAGATGCTTGGGGTTGCCAAGCCGGATTTACAGGACTTGTCATATTCATAGTAAAATACTGATTATTATTGCTCATATTATAATTATGTTAGATAAAAACTTGTTATAAAAACTTGTTATAAAAACTTGTTATAAAAACTTGTTATAAAAACTTGTTATAAAAAACTTGTTATATTATATTTACTCATCTCCTAACAATTTGAGTAATTCATTCTTTTTTAATTTGGAAGCATCTACGACTAAACCTTTGGCACATACAATATCGCGCAATTTATTTAATGACATTTTTTTATAGTCTTCCTTTCCCTTTGAACTAACAGTTTCATCTATAGCAATTGACTTTAAAGACATTTCTATATTATCTAAATTTAATTCATCATTATCAATATCATTGTCACTAGTAAAATCTATATTAATATTTTTAACATTTTCATTATTTTCATTATTATTATTATTTTTATTATTATTATTGTCATCTAAATTAATCTCTTCAGATTCAATAACAAAGTCATTGTTAGTTCCTAAATCAATGTTAATAACTTTTTTGTTAGTATTATCGTCTTCTTCTAAATCACTTAACTCATCTAAATCTGATAATTCATCATTTAAATCTTCTACTGAATCATCATCATTGTCTCCGTCTAAATCATCATCATTGTTATCTTGGTCTTCATCTTCGTCTTCATCTTCATCTTCATCTTCATCATCTTCCTCTGAATCAGAGACTTCAATTAGCTCATTGTCTGACATTTGATGATTTATGTTTCCACCCAAAAAATTGGGAATTATTTGAACATTTGTATTTGCCTCATTATCAGTGTCATTTTGCTCAACAGATTTGGTATTTAACTTACTTCTAAAGTATTGCATTTCTTCCGCCATTGTTGAAACTAATCCAAGCATTGATTGCATTTTATGATTCTGCTCTGAAAATCTATAATTAAAATAAGCAAACAAACCGCCTACTAAAATTAAACAAACTGCGATGCTAACTAAAAAAGATGTACTAAATATTTCGGATACCATTATTACAAAACACGTATATAATTTATTTTATTGGTTGAACGAATAAATTATAAAATAGTTTTTATTGCTTATTAGATATTATTGCTTATTAGATATTATTGCTTATATTATTTGTTAGTATTGTCTAATATTTCCTTGGGATAATTCATATCACTTAACACTTTTATTCCTCCTTTCACATTTGAAATTCCCTTTTCAATCAAATATGTGTATTCAAAATTATCATTATTCTGTATTGTTTTCATATTGTAATTTTCAATCTTCTTATTTTTTGCCAGTTTTTTACATAATTTTGTATAATGAGTTGTTAATAAACATGTCACCTTATCTTGCTTAACAATAAAGTCCATAAATGCGGTCGCACTTGATACCGCCTCCTCTGGGTTTGTGCCTGAATATAGCTCATCAAATATAGCAACATGGGATTCGTCTCCATTGCCCTCAATACAGTCTAAGATATCTTTACAACGTCGCGCCTCTGCTTGAAACAAACTATCGCGCCCAGATGTGTCAGGAATATTCAAATAACTGTGAATATTATCAAATGGAGTCATCTTCAATTTGTCAAAGCAACCGAATCCTACTTGTTGCGACAGGATAATATTAATTAAAACTGTCTTGAGTGTGGTTGTTTTACCCGAAGCATTGGGGCCAGTTATTATAATATTCTTATTTAAATCACAGTCATTCTTGATTATATTTTTGTCATTAATAAACTTGGGGTAATACATTTTCTTAAATACTGGTTTCTTCTTATCATTGGGTTTGTCAGTTTCTTCTTTAGAAACATGTGATTGTGATTGATATATAACAGCATTCATCTTGCCATTATCTATGTTTTCTTTTAATCCATAGATATTATTCATATATCCATTAAAACCAAATGAGTATAACATTGCGTCATGATATTCGGCATTCTCATATAATTGATAAAATGTATACATAATATGACCTATTTGAACAGCCTTTTCTATAGAAAACTTGAATGGAGTAATAGCATCCATATCTGTTTTGAATCGCTCTAACACAGAAATCTTCGCATTAATTTCCATATTGAAATGTGTGTAACTTGTTAGTTCATTTGAAAAAGACAAGTGGTATTTCATCATGGATATTGTATAATCTAAATAATTCCTAAAGTTCTTAATATAGTCATGAATCTTTTTCATATTGGAATAAAATCGGATACATACTAAGATGTTTTGATAAATGGAGAACAAATAAAATGCGGCCGATGCTAGCAAATATACCTTTTGGCTTAAATCAACCTGATTGAAATTTGTAAACACCTTTACAATTGAGTGCTGTGATATAAGTTTTTTAAGCACATCAATATATTCGTCCATATTTAGCTCAATACCTTTTATTTTGATAATGAAAAACGGCACAATTAAGACGAAAATTGGCAGGCAAAGTGATAACACTGGTGACGAAATATTATACATGCTCATTAGCTGTAGCAATTTGGGGTTATTATTAATGAATTTGGCAAATCCCCAGTCTACATATAAATATTTTGAATGGAACCCGGTTTCCCCCTTAATCTCTTTCCAGAGTGTGACTGTTTCTTCTATATTAGTGTTGCTAAAATTGTGCTTATTTGAAATGGTATTTATCTCGTCATTTTTAAATTTCTTAATTAGCTGTTGACTGTCTTTCAAATATACTGCGTCTGTCGTGTAATATTTTGGCAGACTCTCTAAGACAGTTTTGCCTAAAATATTGGATGATTTGAATACATGGTTGTAAATGGGCGTTTCTTCTGAGTCTACTGTTTTGACTAATTCTAGGTCCTCAATAATGTTAGTATTGAGTTTTCTAGTGGAGTCATTGTATTGAATAGGCAATTTAAATATGTTAGTTATTTCATCTAGACCATCTGTAACCTTTGTAGTATTTTTTGATTGGTTTATAATATGTTCAACAAATTCCATTATCTTATTATTTGTAAAATAGATTAATTTATATTCTATTTTACGAACTGTATATATATTATTCATTTTTATTTGTATTTTTATTTGTATTTCCTGGTGCTTCTTCTCTTTTTACTCCTTTGCTTTTTAGTATTACGTTTTTTAGTATTACGTTTTTTTATTTTTATTTTTCTTGTTTTTCTTTTGCCTCCTATACTCTCATTTGGACGCTTTCTATCTGTGATAGAAGAACTTGGCTGACTTAATACATCATTTAAATCATTACTTAATACTGTTTCAACAAATGGAATTGTACTTGGATTACCTAGGCCTCCGCCACCTTCGTCTGAAAATGCCAGCTCTTGTTGTGTTTCTGTTTGTTCAACTCCTTTATCAGTTAAATATTCAGAAATAGATGGCAACAACATATTATTAATATATCTAGAACTTACAGTTTCACATGCTGTTGAAATCCAAAATACTTTTGAATTTATGTTCATTAATTTATTATTAACCCAATCACTCATTGACATAATATCTCTTTCCTCATGACTCATCGACCCAATATTTGGGTTATTGCTCATTGACCTAATATATGCATTAAAATCAGTATCTGGATTATCTGTTTTTACAAGGAGAAATTCTAATACAAGATTTGATAAAACATAACCATTTATGCTATTTAATTGTTTTATTATAAATGGTTCAACATCTTTCATTTGACTATCTTTTTTTAATTCTATTTTTAAAAAAGAAGATTTGTCTCCATTTGTTATAAGCATATTATTCCAATATTTAAAATAATTATTAAATGCTATTACTAATTCACGTCCATCAATTAGTTCACCTTTGCTATTTTTTAATTGAATTGACGGTTCAAAACACTCAAATATTTTAAAGATATATTCTTCTACAGCCAAATTAAAAAAATATGGAAAATGAAAAGTCTTTTTTTCTCCCTTTGAATTAGTACCTTTTAAAATATTGAGAAATATTCCTGAGAGTTTATCATCATCTACATCTAAATTTCTTTCATTATTTTCTTGGGTCTTTCCATAACTAATAAATTGTGATATAGTATTTATACCAGACAAATACCATATACTTGGTAAATATGATATACGTGGAATATCTGGTCTTGCCATTTGTTTGGTGGGAAACCAATCACTATAAGCTTTATTGGTATATCTATATGTGTCAGTTACTTGTTTACCTATAGTTGAATTATATTTGGTTGGTTCACTCCAATATTTATTTATAGCTTTACAAGTGCCCTTAGCACAATTAATTCTATCATTACCTTCATAACCTCCTTCGTTTTTTACTTTATTAATTGCGCAATTTATACGAAGCGCCTGATTTATTGCACTTGTATCATTTTCAGCTATTGGATTATATAAAGAGGGATTTCCAAATACAGCAGTAGTAAAAAAATAATTTTTTATAACAAATGGATACCAAGGTTGTTTTTCTAGTACATTTTTAATATATTCTTGTAAATCATGTAAAGATGTTATTTCTTTCCTCACATATTTTGAACCATGAGCAACAACTATACCTAGTATTTCTCGCGTTACAGATTCTTCTCCTTTTTTAGTTTCAGCCTCAAAATCGTCTAGAATTTGTTGTGATAAACTAGATTGACTACTTATATCATCACTTTGACTTTGTTTTGGTGTAAATAACCAAGGTATTTCTTCATCGTCTATCCTTGTTTCTTGACTATTTTGTGTATCATCCATAATATATATCTTAATATAATATATATATATTATTTTATTAGTGTTATTTTTATTTATTTTTAAATCAATACATTTGCTGGCATCTCGCTAATTTGGCAATGATAAAAGTCCTCAATTGTTCTTAATTGATACATATCGCGTCTAGTAATAAAATTAATACCAGTTCCCTTTCGACCCCATCTGCCACTGCGTCCAATTCTATGTAAATAGGTATGAACACTGCGAGGAATATCAAAATTAATAACTAAATTTACCTGCTGAATATCAATTCCACGCGCAGTAACATTTGACGAAATTAGAACACGAGATGAGCCGGTCCTGAAATCCTTAAGAGCATTGTTTCTCTCCTCCTTAGTCATATTACTGTGGATACAGCAAACAGGGAAATTGTCATGTATCATTCCATTATATAAATCCTGAACACGTCTAACGCTGTTACAATAAATAATACACTGACTGTATGTCATCTTGCTAAAAATATCCTTCAATGTTTCATATTTATGCATATCATCATCTAAAGCAACATAATATTGTTTAATGCCCTCTAATGTCAACTGCTCGGCCTTCACAGAAATGCGCACAGGATTACGCATAAATTTCTCAGTTAGTGGTATCATTTCATTTGGAATTGTCGCACTAAATAACGCAATTTGAATATCTTGGTTTAAATATTGGAAAATGTTATAAACCTGCTCTTTAAACCCCGATGACAACATCTCATCGGCTTCATCTAATACCATTATTTTGAGTCTTTTTGCGTTAATATGGCGACGACGAATCATATCAAATACTCTGCCAGGGGTGCCAACAATAATATGAGGCATGTTTTGTTTCATATCGGCAACATCTTCATCAATGGATGAGCCTCCTACAATTGTTTTAATTCGCAATCCAGGAATCATAACACCTAAACTAGAAATAACGCCACAAATCTGAGTTGTTAACTCGTGAGTAGGACTCATTATAAGTGCTTGCGTATAATTATCCTTTACAGATACTCTATGTAGAACACCAATTGAAAAAGTGGCAGTTTTACCTGTGCCAGATTGTGCCTGCGCGAGAACATCTTTCTTCATCATAATCGGCTTGATTGCTTTCATTTGAATTGGACTCGGTTGCTCAAACCCATAAGAATATATACCGCGCAATAAATCAGGACTAATTTCTAGTGAATCCCAAGATGTAAACGAGTAGTCTACCTCTTCAACCTTTGCCTTGTTCATTTCAGTTTCACATGTTACTTCATTTAATCCTCCTCCTCCAAATTCACTTATCGATTCGCTTTTAACTTCGTTGTTTATGTTGTTAGTAGACATATTTTATAGTATATTATATCAAATTGGTTTTAAGTGTATTTTATTAAATATTAATTTATAATATCAAAAAAAATTGATATAAATAGTAGTCTATATATTTAAAGTAAGATATAAATAATGACCACCACC
>Ga0078894_10003854_pt1 | contig 11418 bp, 12 predicted proteins | sample LauGreSu1BDMLBSD_2_FD_67506 | JGI IMG/M metagenome (GOLD analysis project Ga0078894, IMG submission 67506) | Freshwater lake microbial communities from Lake Michigan, USA - Su13.BD.MLB.SD (version 4) (version 4) | ecosystem: Environmental > Aquatic > Freshwater > Lake | place: Lake Michigan... | reverse complement strand
AAAACACCGCAAGGAGAATTGGAATAAACCAATTCGTAACCCTGACAAACCATCTCGCCGTAGCAATGAAGGTGGGAGCGGTACTCCTCTTGCAGTAACTTTGCAGCCACTGGTCTGGGGTGAAGATTACCCGAGTGGGCCAGAAAGAGGAAATTACGCGAGAAATCAACTACCCCGCCAGCGTGGGTTGAACTTCGTCCTGCGTCGTGTCTTCGGCTCGCCTAGTATCTTCGCATGGCAAAAGATGAAGACGATGTTTATGACATCACTAGTGCTCAGAAATCATTGAGCAATGATCAGCCAGGGCGTCAACGCCGATACTTTATTTCAATGATGGTGCGCACGGCATGCTTTATCTTGACGGTAATTCTTCCTAGTCCATTCCGTTGGTTTGCTCTTGCTGGCGCAGTTTTCTTGCCATACATCGCAGTTGTTGTAGCAAATGCCGGTCGCGAAACAATCATTCCCGGTGCTGCGATTCTGAAAAAGAAGCCACGTTCTCTCTCATAAAGTTGAGTTAAGGTATTGCCGTGGTTAAAGAGCAATACTCATTCCTGAAAACTCTTTCAGCTCTTGCCTTAGTGGTTTTATGTTTATATGCGGCGCAATGGCAATATGAACGCGGCATCGATCGTCATGCGCGAAACACTCTCATTGAAGAACAATCAAAACTGCCTGCCGTTGCGTTCCAAGATCTAACTGGAGATATTGCCACATACGAATGGCGCAAGATTTCTATTGAAGGCTCCTTCGATGACAGTAATCAGATTCTGCTGCGCAACAGATATCACGATGGCATGTACGGTTTTGAGCAATTAACCCTCTTTGAGTTTGATGGTCGAAAAATCTGGGTTGATAGAGGGTGGGTTAAAGCGGGATCTGATGCAACAGTTCCGCCAATACTTCAACCGACAAATGAAGGAGTCTTAGTTATTGATGGTCGCTTGCGTTTAGATTCATCGCTACCGCGAGGAAGGTTCTTCGCAGTTTCAAATGACTCAGAGCGTAATCTCGTTTCTCAGCTAGATGCTAGAAAGGGCGTGCAAACCGAGAAGTTCTATATTGATCTTATCTCTGCATCAGATGCTGCAATGAACCCTGATGTGCCAGTGGAGTTGCCAGAGTTAAGCGATGGACCACATATGGCGTACGCGTTGCAATGGGTATTTTTTGCAGGTTTAGTTATTTACGGAAGACGTCTCATTCGCAAAACCGCCTAAATCTTGACGAGCATAGAGCTCTGAGTACAAACCTGCGGTGTTAACAAGTTCTTCATGAGTTCCGCGTTCAACAATTACACCGTGTTCAAGAACAATGATTTGATCAGCATCTTTAACTGTACTAAGTCGATGGGCAATAACAATACTTGTTCGTCCAGTCAGTGCAGACTTCAAAGCTTGTTGTACTAACGCTTCGTTTTCAGAGTCAAGATGGGCTGTTGCTTCATCCAAAATCACAACAGAAGGTGATTTAAGCAATAAACGTGCAATCGCTAATCTCTGCTTCTCTCCCCCAGATAATCTATGTCCTCTTTCGCCGACTAATGTATTGAACTTATTTGGAAGCGAATCAACTAATTCCCAAATCTGGGCCGCGCGACAAGCTTCTTCCATCTCTTTCAACGTGGCATCATGCTTTGCATATCGAAGATTATCGGCGATGCTTTCATGGAATAAATGAGCGTCTTGAGTCACAACCCCTATATTCGAACGTAATGAATCTAGAGTTAAATCTCTGACATCGGTTCCATCAACTTCAATGCTTCCGCTTGTGACGTCGTACAGTCTTGGTACCAGCGCACTTATTGTGGTTTTACCTGCACCAGATGGTCCAACAATTGCAGTGAGAGTTCCTGATGGAACTTTGAAGGAAACTCCTTTTAGTATTTCGCCGCTTTCAATCTGCTCCTCTTTTGCCGCAGACTCTAAAGAAGCAAGGGAAATTTCCTCTGGCTTTGGATAGGAGAAACGCACATTCTTAAACTCTACTGATGGGATCTTCTTCGCCAATACTTTTGCACTTGCTTTATCGGTGACCATAGGTTGTAGATCCAAAACTTCGAAAACTCTCTCAAATGAAACCAGAGCAGTCATGACATCGATTCGAACATTGGATAACGCAGTAAGTGGCCCATATAAACGAGCCAATAAAGCTGTGATAGCCAGAAGGGTTCCAACTGTTACTGCGCCACTAAGTGCCAAGTGACCGCCAATACCGTAAGCAAATGCAGTAGCAACAGCTGCAACGCTTGTTAATGCAATAAAGAAAATTCGATTGAGCATCGCCATGGAAATTCCAATATCGGCTACACGTCGGGCTCGTGAGCGAAAATTCTCATTCTCCTGTCCTGGCTCACCATAAAGAGCAACCAGCATTGCGCCAGAAACATTGAAACGTTCTGTCATTCTTGAGGACATCGCTGCGTTGAGGTCAAAAGAATCTCGAGTCAGTGCCTGCAGTTTTCGACCTACCCATTTCGTGGGAATTAAGAAAGCTGGCAATAAAACCAGAGAAACCAGCGTGATTTCCCAAGAAAGAAAGAGCATGGTTGTTATAACCAGAATAAGAGTTATGACGTTACTTAATACGCCCGAAAGTGATGAGGTAAATGCTTGTTGTGCGCCAATAACATCTGAGTTAATTCGTGAAATCAAGGCGCCTGTTTGAGTGCGCGTAAAGAAAGCTATGGACTGCTTTTGAACGTGTGCAAAAACTTGAGAACGTAGATCGTAAATCAATCCCTCGCCTATGCGTGCAGAAAACCATCGACCGATAATGCTCATAACTGCATCGGCGATGGCTATTAATCCGACCATCAACGCTAATTCGGTAATCAATGGACCATTTTTGGGAATCACGCCATCATCGATTAACTTGCGAAGTATTAGCGGCGTTGCTACAACTAAGAAGGCGTCAATGACAACTGTAAATAGAAAGACAGACAAGTACATTCGATAAGGCTTGGCGAATTCGAAAATCCGTTTGACGGTACCTGCTTTTAGCTTTTGTTGCTTTACCGAAGGATCTGCAGTCATTGACCTGTGGGTCATCCAAACTGCCTGCATTGACATTGCTAAACCGTGAATCCCAACGCTCTTAGTTGTTCGCGACCATCATCTGAAATTTTATCTGGTCCCCAAGGTGGCATCCATACCCAGTTAATTTTTACATCCGTTGTCATTCCGGCCAATGCTTGACGTGTTTGATCTTCAATAACATCTTGTAAAGGGCATGCAGCAGATGTAAGGGTCATGTTGAGCACAGCGATATTTGATTCATCAACCATTACGTCATAGATCAAACCAAGATCAACAACATTGATTCCTAATTCGGGGTCGACAACATCTTTCATTGCCTCTGTTACATCATCAACACTGGTTGTCATATTGTGCCCTTCTATCTGTTGCCTAGTTTAGTTCTTTTTTTGTGCTTGTACTGACGCATCTTTAAATGCCATCCACCCCAATAACGCGCACTTAATGCGCGCTGGGTACTGTGACACCCCTGCAAAAGCAACGGCATCTTCGAGGATGGCTTCATTCGGTGAGCCCGTACCTTTGCTCTGCATTAACGTGATGAAATCATCAAGAATTACCTGAGCCTGACTGAGATTCTTATTCAACATTAAAGAACTCATTATTGAGACGCTGGCCTGAGATATTGAACAACCAACGCCATCCCAGGAAATAGCCGAGACCATATCCCCTTTTAATGTGAGATTCAGAGTGATCTCATCCCCACAACTTGGATTTATGTGATGCACCTGGGCATCGTAAGAAGTTGCGAGACCTTTGTTTTCTGGATGCTTGTAATGATCGAGAATTACCTCTTGATAAAGATTATCGAGTTGCATTACTGACCAAAATATTTCATAGCATCCTTTATGGCCAAAACAAGAGCATCGATATCTGAATTATCGTTGTACAAATAGAGCGAAGCTCTAGTTGTTGCCGGAACACCCAGCGCTCGAGTCAATGGCCAGGCACAATGATGTCCCGTACGAACAGCAATACCCGCACTATCTAAGTATTGGCCAAGATCGTGCGGATGAATTCCATTAACGGTGAAGGAGACAGTTCCTCCACGAAGTGACAAATCTGTAGGTCCAACTACTGATAAACCAGGTATCTGCGCTAATTCTTTCAGTAAGTAAGCAGTCAGCGTTTTTTCATGTTCATGAACTGCTTCAATTCCAATTGCTTGTAAATAATTTATGGCTGCAGCAAGTCCGATAACTTGCGCCATATTTGGAACACCGGCTTCAAATCTCCGCGGAGCTTCTGCCCATGTTGCATCCGTCATTGTTACATTTTCAATCATCGAGCCGCCAAATAAGAAAGGCGGCAATTCATTTAGCAATTCGTAGCGTCCCCATAAAACACCAACACCTGTTGGGCCGAGTATTTTGTGGCCAGAAAAGGCTAGGAAATCTGCACCTAACTGAGTCACATCCACGGGAATGTGAGGAACTGATTGACACGCATCCACAATCACAATCGCACCAACTGCATGAGCTTTTTTGATTATTTGCTCAAGGTTATTGATTGTTCCAAGTACATTTGATTGTTGAGTAATTGCAACAACTTTGGTCCTTGTTGTGATCAAAGAATCGATATCTGATTCATCCAAACGTCCATCTGGTGTGACGCCAAACCACTTTAACTCTGCCCCACTGCGCTTGGCCAGTTGTTGCCACGGAATCAAATTTGCATGGTGTTCCATCTCTGAAACAACAATGGAGTGTTCAGGACCGATGGCGAATTTACTTCCTGATTCTGCATTACTAAAGGAGTACGCCAACAAGTTAAGGGACTCGGTTGCACTCTTCGTGAAGACGATTTCTTCACTCTTGGCACCCAAGAAATCAGCGACTGTTTGACGAGATGCTTCAAACAATTCGGTAGCTTCTTCCGCAAGCTGATGTGCCCCTCGATGAGCAGCTGCATTGTGCTTCGCGTAAAAATCAACTTCAGCATCTATAACCACTTGTGGTTTCTGGCTCGTTGCACCGCTATCTAAGTAAACAAGTTTTTTGCCGTCGCGAATAGTGCGCGTGAAGATCGGAAAATCTTTGCGTATTCGTGCGACATCAAGTGACATTAGATGATTTAGTTACCGACGTATTCGGCATACCCCTGTGATTCAAGTTTGTCTGCCAACTCTGGGCCACCTTCTTCTACAACTTTGCCATTAGCAAATACATGTACGAAGTCAGGCTTGATGTAGCGAAGGATTCTCGTGTAGTGAGTGATGAGAAGTACTCCAAGATTATTTGCATCCTTGGCGCGATTAACGCCTTCGGAAACGATTCGCAGAGCATCTACATCGAGCCCTGAATCTGTTTCGTCAAGAATTGCAATTTTTGGCTTTAGCAATTCGAGCTGCATAATTTCATGGCGCTTCTTTTCGCCACCTGAAAATCCTTCATTAACATTTCGTTGAGCAAAACTTGGATCGATGGAAAGCGCATCCATTGCTTCTTTAACTTCTGACACCCATGTGCGAAGTTTTGGCGCTTCTCCGCGCAGAGCAGTTGCTGCCGTGCGAAGGAAGTTTGAAACTGAAACACCTGGTACTTCAACGGGATACTGCATAGCTAAGAACAAACCTGCTTTAGCGCGCTCATCAACGCTCATCTCAAGAACATCTGCGCCATCGAGAGTTACGGATCCGCCCGTGATTGTGTACTTAGGGTGGCCAGCGATTGAGTATGCGAGAGTGGACTTACCTGAACCATTTGGTCCCATGATTGCATGTGTCTCACCGGACTTAATCGTTAGATCAACACCTTTTAGAATCTCAACTGCGCCATTTTCGGTGTCTACAGAAACTTGAAGGTTACGAATCTCTAGTGTGCTCATTTTTATCCTGTTATCTCTCGTATGTGGTTTGGTCTAATACTTAATTAACTTGAACTTCTACAACATCATTAACAATGCTCACGGGGTAAGTCTTTGCAGGTATGTTGGCAGGCAGAGTCAGTGCTTCACCTGTTCGCAAATCGAATTCAGCCCCATGTAGCCAACACTCAATTTTGTAATCAGTAACATCACCTTCGGATAAAGATGCGTCCGAATGAGTGCAAAGATCACCAATTGCGAAGACTTCATCTCCGATTCGCGTTAAGCAAATGTCTTCACCGTTGATATTTACTTTAACTGGTTTGCGATCTTGCATTGAAGAGAAATTAACGGAAGTCACTTTATGCACCTACTTTGATTAATTCGGAATCAATGCGATCCATTAAGCGATCTTGAGCTTCTGAATCAGAGATTTCACTGATGACTTCACTGAAGAAGCCTCGCACAACTAGACGGCGAGCATCTTCAATTGAGATTCCTCGAGACATTAAGTAGAAGAGTTGCTCGTCGTCGAATCGACCTGTTGTGCTTGCGTGGCCTGCTCCGACAATCTCGCCAGTTTCGATCTCTAGGTTCGGAACCGAATCAGCACGAGCACCATCTGTGAGAAGTAAGTTTCGATTAAGTTCGTAAGTATCTGTTCCTTCAGCATTGGCTCGGATGAAAACATCACCAATCCATACTGTATGAGCTTTATCGCCTGATAGCGCGCCCTTGTAATTAACTCGGGACTTAGCTTGTGGAACACAATGATCAACAAAGATTCGATGTTCAAAGAATTGACCGCTCGTTGCAAAGTAAACGCCTAATAGTTGAGCATCTGCCCCAGAACCAGTGAACTCAACAGTTGGCAATAAGCGAACAACTGAGCCACCGATAGTCACGGTAATTGATTTGAAAACAGCATCTTTATCGACGATCGCATGATGCTTTGCCACATGAACTGTCTGCGAATCCCACTCTTGTAGAGTCACAAAAGTTAGTGATGCTCCTGATTCGATCTTGAATTCAACATCTTCGGCCAACAAAGTGTCGCCTGTATTGGAAGCAATCACTGTTGCCCGCGCATTTGAACCCACGTGAATAAGCACTCTTGAATATTCTGCTGCAGCAAGATCAAATGATTTTCTACTCAAGTGAATTGGTTCACTTACTTCAGTATTCGCAGCAATCTTGAGAACTGCAACATCTGCAGAAATTTCGCGAACTCGATTCATGATCGCATCATCTGTTGTACTCAATGAAGGAAGTAGCTCCCGTGAAACTCTTTCAAAAGTAACTCCGGGCACTGCTTCTGACTTTAGAGACAGAGAACGGTGCGTAGCTATTGCTGCAGAACCATCGTGTAATCCCTTAAGACGATTAAGAGGTGTAAAACGCCACGCTTCTTCTCGGCCATGTGGAACTAAAATATTTGATGTTAAAACACTCATTAACCAACAGCGCCTTCCATTTGAAGTTCAATCAAACGGTTTAGCTCGAGTGCATATTCCATTGGAAGTTCGCGAGCGATTGGTTCGATGAATCCACGAACAATCATGGCCATGGCTTCATCTTCAGTTAAGCCACGAGACATCAAGTAGAAGAGCTGATCATCGCTAACTTTAGAAACAGTTGCCTCGTGACCCATGGAAACATCATCTTCGCGCACATCAACATATGGGTATGTATCTGAACGTGAAATTGTGTCTACCAACAACGCATCACACTTCACAGTGCTCTTTGAATGGTGTGCACCTTCTTGAATTTGAACCAATCCACGATAGGAAGTACGACCGCCACCTCGTGCAACAGATTTAGAAATCACTGTTGAAGAAGTGTAAGGAGCGGCATGAACCATCTTCGCGCCAGAATCTTGGTGTTGACCTTCTCCTGCAAAAGCTAAAGAAAGAGTTTCGCCCTTTGCGTGAGGCCCCATCAAGAAAATTGCGGGATATTTCATAGTTACTTTTGAACCAATGTTTCCATCGACCCATTCCATTGTTGCGCCTTCGGCACATGTAGCCCGCTTTGTAACCAAGTTGTAAACGTTGTTAGACCAGTTTTGAATCGTTGTATAGCGAACACGTGCGCCTTTTTTAACAATGATTTCAACAACTGCAGAGTGCAAGGAGTCAGATTTGTAGATCGGCGCTGTGCAACCTTCTACGTAATGAATGTATGAATCTTCATCCGCGATAATCAAAGTACGTTCGAATTGACCCATGTTTTCAGTATTAATTCGGAAATAAGCCTGAAGAGGAATATCTACGTGAACGCCCTTAGGAACGTAAATAAAAGATCCACCAGACCATACTGATGTATTGAGGGCTGCGAATTTATTATCTCCAACAGGGATAACTGTTCCGAAATACTCTTTGAACAACTCTGGATGTTCGCGTAGACCAGAATCAGTATCTAAAAAGATTACGCCCTGAGCTTCTAGATCTTCACGAATTGAGTGATAGACAACTTCGGATTCGTATTGCGCAGCTACACCTGAAACTAGGCGTTGTTTTTCCGCTTCAGGAATACCCAAACGATCGTAAGTATTCTTAATGTCATCAGGAAGGTCTTCCCACGTTTGTGCTTGCTTCTCTGTTGAGCGGACGAAATATTTGATTGTGTCAAAGAAGATTCCAGACAAATCTGAACCCCACGTTGGCATTGGCTTCTTCTCAAAAAGGGCCAAACCCTTCAACCGCAAATCCAACATCCATTGCGGTTCAGACTTCTTCGCTGAGATGTCGCGTACAACTTCCTCGTTGATTCCACGCTTGGCATTGTCGCTGGCTTCATTCTTATCTGCCCAGCCGTATTCGTAATTGCCAATACCCTCTAGTTCTGGATGCGCGATTGTCATGAGCGACCTCTCTTAGTTGATGATGAACTTGCTGTCTTTGGGATAAAAGTTGTGCAGACACCATCGCCATGTGCGATAGTGGCTAAACGCTGTACGTGGGTGCCAAGTAGTTCTGAGAATGCACGTGTCTCGGCTTCACATAATTGTGGAAACTCTGCTGCGACGTGAGCTATCGGACAGTGATGTTGGCAAATTTCTTCACCATGTGATTTCACTTCAACACTTGCTGCGTAACCCTGATCTGATAGAAATGTAGCGAGAGCTTCACTCTTGTGAGATGGCTTTGTCATGGACAGAGAAGCTTTCTTAATAATGTCATCTGCTCTGGAATCTGCGAAAGCTTTAATGCTCTGCTCTCCCAATTGCGCGGACATAAACTTAAGAGCCGCTACCGCTAAATCATCATAAGAGTGTTCAAACTTTTCTCGACCACTATCTGTCATTACAAAAACTTTTGAAGGTCGACCTCGACCACGAATAAGAGCTGAATGCGGTTCGCGTGCTTCTAGAACGCCATCTGCAACAAGAGCATCTAAGTGGCGGCGAATACCCGCAGGTGTAAATCCCAATTTTTCTGAAAGGGCAGCAGCCGTTGAAGGTCCATTTTCCAGAATTGAGCGCGCCACAACATCGCGAGTACGGATGTCTTCGCTGGGTGCTGGGGCGGTTGCGATTTTCACAACAGTATTGTGTCTTAAATAAATGATTCTTACCACTCGAGGCGCGCAGGCAAAATGAGCTCGCCCAAATGCCAGCCCAATCTAGGCTACGGCTATGACTAACTTTGCCCGCCGCTTTGCCAATAAGTGGTTAGTGGCAATCATTCGAGTTCTCCTGGTTTTTCAAACTGGCATCGTTTTAACTGGTGGAATTGTTCGCCTAACGGGTTCGGGCCTTGGTTGTCCGACGTGGCCTGAATGTGTTGAAGGTTCTTACACTCCAATTGAAGGTCAAATTGAAGGCTTTAAATCATGGATTGAATTTGGAAATCGCTTATTAACTTTCGCTTTGGTGCTTGCGTGTGCACTATCGATTCTTGCTGTGCTCATTAGCAAACGCAGAGATTTACGTTTGCTCGTTTTAGGTCAGTTCGCTGGAATCTTTGGTCAGGCAATCTTAGGTGGAATCACGGTTTTAACAGATTTACATCCTGCAACTGTTGCGGCCCACTTCATCTTGTCAATCATTCTAATTGCCGGTGCACAATCGTTATTAACTAAAGCAAAGATTGAGTATGAATGGAAGAAATTAGGGAAAAGCACGTTGCATCTCTTGGCGCGATCACACGTGGTCTTAACTTTTGTCGTGATTGTTGTTGGCACGATTGTTACTGGATCTGGTCCACACGCAGGCGATGTTGAAGCGCCCCGCTTTGATCTTGATGTCCGCACCATGGCATGGCTGCACGCTGATCTTGTCATTGCCCTGCTCGGACTTTCGTTGGCATACCTGATTTTTTCTACAACACCAGCTGCTACAAAGCGCTTACTTAAATACTTCTTCCTCGTTTCTTTACTTCAAGGAGGTATTGGCTACATTCAATACTTCCTTGGATTGCCAGAAGTAATCGTTGCATTTCACTTGCTCGGTTCTACGCTGGTCTGGATCTGTGCATGGAAAGTTTGGATATCCGTATCTCGTCAACCTAAGAAAGTGAATTAATTCAATGAGCACGATTGCCAATTGGTCCCCCGAAGATGACTCTGTAATTTCACATGCCCGCGCTTTAGCGATGGATGCTGTGCAAAAAGTTGGAAACGGCCATCCTGGAACTGCAATGTCACTTGCTCCTGTTGCTTACTTACTCTTTCAACGCCATCTAGTTCACGATCCACGTGACCCACAATGGATTGGAAGAGATAGATTCATTCTCTCTTGTGGTCACTCTTCAATGACTTTGTACACACAATTATTTCTTAGCGGCTATGGATTAGAACTAAAGGATTTACAAGAGTTTCGTACTTGGGGATCATTGACTCCTGGCCATCCGGAGTACGGACACACAGCTGGTGTTGAAATGACAACGGGCCCTTTGGGTCAAGGCGTCTCAACTGCTGTTGGTATGGCAATGGCTGCGCGCTATGAACGAGGTTTATTCGATCCTGCTACAACAGATGGAACATCATTATTTGATCACAAAGTTTGGGTTATCTGCTCGGATGGAGATCTACAAGAAGGCGTCAGTAGTGAAGCGGCTTCACTTGCGGGTACTCAAGCATTAGGCGCTTTAAATGTTATTTACGATGATAATCGAATTTCAATCGAAGGTGACACACACGTTGCTTTTACTGAAGATGTTTCTGCACGTTACCGCGCATATGGATGGGAAGTTATCGAAGTTGCAGCGCTAGCTAATGGCGATGTGGATTTGGTAAATCTTGATAAAGCGATGGACACAGCGGCTCGCAATTTGAAACAACCCACACTTATTCGTTTGAAAACAGTCATTGCTTGGCCGGCGCCAAATGCACGAGGAACATCAAAGTCTCACGGTTCAGCTTTAGGTGCAGAAGAGATTGCAGCAACGAAGAAAGAACTTGGATTAAACCCCGAAGAACACTTTGCTTTTCCTAAGCAACTTCTCGATCATGCGCGCTTGGTTCAAGAACGTGGAGCATCAGCGCATGAAGCTTGGAATAAGAGATTTGATTTATGGAAGAAGGACGAACCAGAACGCGCAAAACTTCTTTCCAGAATTTTAGCTAATGAGTTGCC
>Ga0078894_10003851_pt1 | contig 11421 bp, 10 predicted proteins | sample LauGreSu1BDMLBSD_2_FD_67506 | JGI IMG/M metagenome (GOLD analysis project Ga0078894, IMG submission 67506) | Freshwater lake microbial communities from Lake Michigan, USA - Su13.BD.MLB.SD (version 4) (version 4) | ecosystem: Environmental > Aquatic > Freshwater > Lake | place: Lake Michigan... | reverse complement strand
CGACACCGTCAGCAGCACCAACGCCGACAACAGCGCCCACTTGAGGGTGAAGCGCTGATGGTCGTCGAAATCCACGCCGGCGAGCCCCACCAACAGAAAGGTGGACGGCACCAGTGGGCTGAGTAGATGCACCGGCTGACCGATCAAGGAGGCACGAGCCATCTCGGCCGCCGTGATGCCGTACGCCTCGCCGGCTTTGGCCAGAATGGGCAACACGCCGAAGTAGAAGGCGTCGTTGGAAATGAAGAAGGTGAACGGCACACTCAACACGCCGGTCACCACCGCGAGGTACGGCCCCAGTGCCGGTGGCACCAGGTTGATCACGCTACCGGCCATGGCGTCCACCATCTTCGTCCCCGACAGGATGCCGGTGAACACCCCCGCGGCGAAGATGAGCCCCACCACGGCCAGGACGTTGCCGGCGTGGCGCGAGAGGAGCGCCTTCTGCTGCTCGATCGACGGGTAATTCACCAGCACGGCCACCGCGAACCCGAGCATGAACAGCACGGGAAGCGGCAGGACGGCCATCACGAGGGCCGCGAGCAGCACACCGGTCAGCAACGCATTCACCAGCAGGCGGTCGGGACGGCGATGGGAAGTGTCCTCTTCGTAGCCGGGGTTGGCCAGCTCCTCCTCCAACACGCCGTCCGCATGGTTGCGGGCCGCCGCCTGTGACAGGCGCACACGCTCCGCCACGCCCAGCCTGTACGATACGAACAGGACCCAGACCACACCCACCGCCATGGCAGGCAGCATGGGGACGAAGACGTCGCTCACGTCCACACCCAGCGCACTCGCCGCGCGCGCCGTGGGGCCGCCCCACGGCAGGATGTTCATGACGCCACCCGCCAGCATCGTCACACAGGCCAGCACGAGTGGCCGAATATGGAGGGCCCGGTACAGCGGCAGCATCGCCGCCGTGGTGATCATGTACGTGGTGGAGCCGTCCCCGTCGAGCGAGACCAGCAAGGCCAGGACGGCCGTTCCCACCACCACCTTCACGGGGTCCCCGTGCACGATCGCCACCAACCGCGCAACGAACGGCGCGAACAACCCGGCGTCGATCATCACGGCGAAATAGAGAATGGCGAACATGAGCATCACGCCCGTTGGCGCGAGCTTGCCGATGCCGGCGATCATCATCTCGCCAAGCGACGGGCCGAAGCCGGCGGCAATGCCCACCCCCATCGGCACGAGAATGAGGGCCGTCAGCGGCGACAGTCGCTTCGTCATGATCAGCGCCATGAAGAGCACGACCATGCTGTAGGCCCAGATGGTCAGCATGCGGACTGCACCGGTGGGGCATCCGTCGCCGGTGGTTTGCGCGTCCACCGGTTGGCATCACGCGTTTCCACCTTGGCCATCATCCGTGCGAACGCGGTGTCGAGGTCGATCCCCTCGCGATTGGCCATGCAGATGAGGACGAACAGAATATCGGCCATCTCCATCGCCATCTCGCCATCGGGTTCGTCCGCCTTCTTGGGCTTCTGGCCGAACCGATGATTCACCTCGCGCGCAAACTCACCGACCTCCTCCGTGAGACGAGCCAGATTGGTCAGCGGATGGAAATAGCCTTCCTCGAACTGGCTGATCCAGCGATCGACACGCTGTTGGTAATCGGTCAGAGACATGGCCCAATGCTAGTCTGGACCGGCATGGCCTGCCACCATGCGCCGCCCCGCGGGCCAGCAGCGAGACGGCGTCACCCCCGTCGTATACCTTTCGGAATGCCTCACGCCCCACGCATCCTCGTCATCGCCGCCACAGGCCGCGAGCTGGCCGCCCCCGCGCACACGGTGGGCGTGCTCTGTGGCGTGGGGCCGGTCGAAGCGGCGGCCGCAACGACGGCGGCAATCGCCGAGTATCGCCCGACGCTCGTGTTGCATGTGGGCATTGCCGGCGCGCACCGCACAGAGCAGCTCAGCGCCGGCACCCTCGTGATTGGCAGCCGCGCAGAGTACGTCGACCTCGGCGAACTCCCCGCAGCGTGGGCGTCACGGGTGGTCGTGCCGCCCATGGCGCTCCTGCACGCCGTGCAGCGCGCACTCCCGCTGGCCATCACGCGGCCCATTGGGACCAGTGCGCGGGTGGGAGGTACCACGGCCTGCCCGGTCGAAGCGATGGAAGGCTTCGGCGTCCTGCGAGCCGCCGAGCGACTGGGCGTGCCCGCTATCGAGGTGCGCGCCATCTCCAACGACATCGAGGAAGTCGATCGCACCCGCTGGGCCTTCGACACGGCCTTTACCGCGATCACCGCGGCCACACCGCATCTCGTGAGTGCCCTCGAGGACTACGCGGCCCATGCGTGAGCTCACGTTCGGCTATTCCCCCTGCCCCAACGACACCTTCGCCTTCCACGCGCTCACGCACGGGTTGATCGACACGTCACTCCGGATCCGGCCGGTGTTGCTCGATATCGAGGAGCTCAATCGCCGCGCCCACGGCGGGGAGTTCGACCTCACGAAGCTCAGCGTGGGCGCCTTTGCCTCCGTGGGCGATCGCTACACCATGCTGCGCAGTGGAGCGGCACTCGGACACGGTGTGGGCCCGCTCGTGGTGGCACGCCACGCCGCGCCCTTCGAGCAGGCCATGCACGGCCGTGTGGCCATTCCCGGTCGCGAGACCACCGCCTTCCGTCTGCTGCGCCTCGCCGCACCGCAACTCGGCGACATCGTCGAACTGCGCTACGACCGCATCCTGCAAGCGGTGGCGACCGGCGAGGTCGACGCAGGGCTGATCATTCACGAGAGCCGCTTCACGTATGCCTCGCACGGGCTCACGAAGCTCATCGACCTCGGCGAGTGGTGGGAGCGCGACACGCAGCTCCCCGTGCCACTCGCCGGGATCTGCGTGCGCCACGACGTGGACGCCGCCACCCGCGCCGAAGCGGAACGCGCCATTCGTGCCTCGGTGCAGTACGCGTTTGACCACCCCGACGCCAGCCGCGACTACGTGCGGGCGCACGCCCAGGAGATGGCGCCCGAGGTGTGCGCCCAGCACATCGCGCTCTACGTGAACGGCCGCACCCTCGACGTAGGAGACGACGGGCTCGCGGCCATTGCCCGTCTCATGGGCACCAGCTGACGGCTCGCCTGACGCCTCGCTTGACGCCTCGTCTGAGGGCCCACCGCCGTTGACAGACTGTTCTGGCCGAGTATTATCCGGATATTATCCTTTTTATCCGGACAAAACAGCATGATGTACACGGTGTTTGCTGGGCATCGGCGGCTCGCGACGGGCCCGCTGGCAACGATCACGGGGATGGTCGCCGAGGCGCAGGCGAACGGGTCGGAGCAGGAGCCGCTGCTGGTGTTCGACGATCGCACCGGGCGCGTGGTGGATGTGGATCTCCGCGGGACGTCCACGGCGGTTGACGCCCCCCCCGGCGACGTGCCCCCGGAGGCGTCGAGCGCCCCCCCGCGTTCACCGGGGCGCCCGCGACTGGGTGTTGTCGCGCGCGAAGTCACGCTGCTGCCGCATCACTGGGAGTGGCTCGCCGCGCAGCCGGGCGGCGCATCGGTCACGCTGCGCAAGCTCGTGGAGCTGGCCCGAAAGCAGGGAGCGGGCGACGAGCGTATTCGTCTCGCGCGGGAAGCCACGTATCGCTTCCTGCACGCGATCGGCGGCAACCTCCCAGACTACGAGGAGGTCACCCGGGCGTTGTTCGCCGGTCAGGTCTCCGCGATGCGGCAGCACATGCACGAGTGGCCGCACGACGTGCGGGCCCATGCGCTCGCCATGCTCGAGTCGCTCAGCGCCACGGACCGGTGAGCCTCGCGGTACGTCCCGATCAGCCGCTTCTGCTGTCGGTGAACGTGGGACAGCTGGAACCGCTTGTCTCCACCGCGACATCGGCGTCCGCCCGCAAACGGAGCGGCATTCGCAAGCATCCGGTGGGCGGCCCCGTGCTGTGCGACGCGCAGGGACTCCTTGGCGATGCCATCGGCAACCGCACCCACCATGGCGGCAAGGATCAAGCGGTCTACCTGTACAGCGCCGAAGACTACCAGTGGTGGTCGACGACACTGGGACAGCCGTGTGCGCCGGGGCTGTTCGGAGAGAACCTCACGATCGATCGCTGGTGGCCGTCGCCGCGCGTGGGCGACCGGGTGCAGTGGGGTGAGGTACTGCTCGAGCTCACGGCCCCTCGCATTCCGTGCAGCACGCTGGCCATGCGCATGGGCGATCCCCGCTTCGTGAAGCGCTTCGCCGATGCGGCCCGCCCGGGGGCCTACGCGCGCGTGCTGCAGTCCGGCGTCATCGCGTGCGGCGAGCGTGGCATCGTCACCGCGGCCGCCGCCGCACACCCCACGATCGAGGCGCTCTTCCGTGAGTGGCACCGCCTGCCGCGCGATCGATCGGCGCTGATCGCCGCCCTTGGGGCGCCGCTGGCCGAACGACTCCGTCACACTTTCCTCCAATGGATCGGCGAATCGGCGGCACATGGCGGCCCGCCGTCCGACATCCGGTCCACCGAGTGAGTCCGTCCTACGCCGGACCCGCCGCGATGATCTCCAGCATCTCCTGCACGTTGGTGATCTTGAGCCGCGGCCGCCCCGACGCCGCCCCGCGCGCCTGCTCCGCCGTGTCGAGCGTCTGCCAGTCGGCCCAGCTGGTGACGGTCACCCCACGCTCGGCGAGCAACTGATCGATCGACGACACCCCCTCGGGGAGGACGGGCACGTCGCCCGCCGCCACATCGGCTAACAGCTGCGTGACCGTATCGGTGGCGCACAGCTTGTTGGTGCCGATGATCCCCTGCGGCCCGCGCTTGATCCACCCCGCCACGTACAGGCCCGGCACGGTGGCCGTGCTGCCCGCCTGCTCCACCACGTGGCCGCTGAGGTTGGGCACCACGCCGGTGCGCTCGTCGAAGGGCACCCCTGGCAGCGCCTTGCCCTTGTAGCCCACCGAGCGGAACACGAGCCCCACCGGGAGCTGCTGCGTGTCGTCGGTCGGAACGGCGCGCACCCCACCACGCCCGTCGCTTTCGAGGCGATTGCGGACGATGGTCATCCCCTCCACGCGCTCGTTGCCCGACAGGGCGACCGGCGAGGCATTGAAGTGCAGCACCACCTTGCGCGGTGCGCCCGTCCGCGGGCGAGACGCCCACTCGCGCAGCACATCGAGATTCTTGGCGGGATTGCGATCCTCCATTGCCGCGAGCTGCGCCTCGCTGGCGGCGTCGAGCTCGAGATCGCGCGGGTCGACGATCACCTCCACCCCCTCAAGCTCCCCCAGTTCGCGAAGCTCGGGAGTGGTGCACGCCGCCTGCACTGGCCCCCGGCGCGCCACCAGATGAATGGTATGCACCTGCGATGCCGCGAGGGCCTGCAGCGCATGGTCGGCGAGATCGGTCGCCGCGAGCACGTTCGTGGGCTTGGCCAGAATGCGCGCCACGTCCATGGCCACGTTGCCGATACCCACCACCGCCACCTCGCCCTGCGTGAGGTCGAAGTGCGTGGCCGCATAGTCCGGGTGTCCATTGTACCAGGCCACGAACTCCGTGGCCGCATGGCTGCCAGCCAGCTGCTCGCCGGGGATGCCCAGGGCGCGGTCCGTTTCGGCGCCGTAGCAGAGCACCAGCATGTGGTAGCGGGCCCGGAGCTCCTCGACGGTCACGTCCTGGCCCACGCGCACATGGCCGAGATAGCGGAAGCCCGGGTGGGTGGCGATGCGATCGAAGATGCGCGTGACCGACTTGATCTTCGGATGATCGGGGGCCACGCCGCCACGCACGAGCCCGAAGGGCGTGGGGAGACGATCGATCAGATCGATGCTGATCCCCGGGGCGGCCTTCTGCAGCGCCTCAGCGGCGTAAAACCCGGCCGGGCCCGACCCAACGATCGCGACCCGCAACGATGACGGAGGAATGGACATGAGACCCAACATAATGACCCCGGGGTGGGGATTCCTCCCTAACGTCTGCCGCGGCTGCGCCGTATTCTCACGGAGTGCTGTGTCCTCGTCCCGCCGCCCCGGCGGCCGTTCCACCCGCGGAGCCCCACCATGACGCCCCGTCGTTCCCTCGCTGCCCTCTCGGTCCTGTCCCTGCTGCTCGTTGCGCCGTCGACCGCGCACGCACAGCACGGCGACCACAGCATGCACCACATGGGGCCGGAGATCGTGATCCCCAAGGGCGCCCGCTATACCAAGGCCGACGTGGAGTTCCTGCAGGGGATGATCGCGCACCACGCGCAGGCCATCGTGATGTCGCGCATGGCGGAGACCAACAGCACTAATCCGCAGCTGCTCAAGCTCTCCCGCAAGATCGACCAGTCGCAGGTGCCCGAGATCCTCATCATGCAGGACTGGCTGCGCCGCCACGAGCAGTTCGCGCCGGACACCTCGTCGTGGCACGGCATGCGGATGGACGGCATGCTGACCGACGAGGAGCTCGCGACGATGAGTAAGGCGCGCGGCACCGCCTTCGATCGCCTCTTCCTCGAGGGGATGATCAAGCACCACGCCGGCGCCCTCAAGATGGTCGATGATCTCTTCGCCTCGGCGGGCTCCGGTCAGGAGGTCGACGTGAACGTCTTCGCCAACGACGTCGTCGTGGCGCAGACCGCGGAGATCGGCATCATGAATCGCCTGCTGGCCCAGCTGCCCGCGAAGCCGGCCGCCAAGGCCCCTGCCATGGCCCCTGCCATGGCCCCTGCCAAGCGGCCCGCAGCGCCGCCCGTGAAGAAGTAACCACACGCCCGTTCCCTTCCCCCACCACCGGAGCCCCCCATGCAGTTGATGCGTGGCCTGATGCTGTGTGCCGCGACGATGCTCGCGCCCACCCTGCTGTCGGCGCAGACCTATCCGTCCAACAAGGACCCGCGCGCCACCCTCAAGCCGGGTCGCTATGACGCCGGCGTGGCCGAGAAGAACATGCGCTTGGTCTCGACGATGCCGAAGCCGGCACAGTTCGATACCGCGCGCGGCCTCACGTTCATCAACTCCGACTTGGCGTTCCGCGGCAACTACGTCTATCAGGCCAATTTCGCCGGCTTCACCATCTGGGACATCAAGGATCCCGCCAAACCGGTCATGACTGCCGCGGTGCGATGCATCACCTCGCAGGGCGACCCGACCATCTACGGCAATCTGCTCTTCCTCTCGGCCGAAGGGCCGGGCAACCGCAACGACTGCGGTGACGGCGGCGTGCAGGATCCCAAGGATCACATGGCCGGCGTGCGCATCTTCGACGTGAGCGATCCCAAGGCGCCGAAGCTCGTGAAGAACGTGCAGACGTGCAAAGGCTCGCACACGCACACGCTGGTGCCGAGCCCCACGAACAAGCGCATCATCTACCTGTACGTGTCGGGGCAGCAGGCCGCGCGTCCGGAAACGGAGCTCGCGGGGTGCAAGAACGGCACGAACCCCGACGATCCCGCCAACTCGCTCTACCAGCTCGACATCATCAAGGTCGACCTCGATCACCCCGAGAAGGCCGAGGTGATTCCGGGTGCACGCATCTTCTCGGGGCTCGGCGGCGCGTCCGAGTGCCGGCGGTACTGCGTGCCGGTCGATCCGCGTCGTCAGGCCGCCCGTGGTGCCCGCGCGGCCGCAGCGCCCGAGGGCGAGGCCATGCCGGAGGGCCCGCGCAACTGCCACGACGTGACCGCGTATCCCGAGATGGGGCTGCTCGCCGCGTCGTGCTCCACGCACTCCATCCTCGTCGACATCAAGAACCCCGAGAAGCCGTTCCGCATCGATGCGCTCGCGGACACGAACAACTATCAGGGGCGGCATACGGCGGCGTTCAGCAACGACGGCAAGAAGCTCATTCAGACCGACGAATGGGGCGGCGGTACGGGCCCCATGTGCCAGGCGTCGAGCATGATCGAGCTGGGTGGCAATACCGTGATCACGCTCGACGGCCGGAAGAAGCAGACGCAGCGCGCGTACTTCAAGCTGCCGTCGGCGCAGGCGGCCGAGGAGAACTGCGTGTCGCACAACGGCGGCATCATCCCGGTGCCGGGGCGTGACCTGTACGTGCAGGGGTGGTATCAGGGCGGCGTGAGCATCATGGACTTCACCGAGGCCGACAAGGCGTTCGAAGTGGGCTACTTCGACCGTGGCTCGATCGATCCGCCGGGCCCCGTGGACGTACCGAAGGCGGCCGCCGCGGCCATGACGAACCAGCGTGGTGGTGGCCGTACCATCGGCGGCTCGTGGGGCGCGTACTACTGGAACGGCCTCGTGTTCTCGTCGGAGCTCGATCGCGGCATGGACATCATGGAACTCACGCCGAGTGCGGAGCTCACGGCCAACGAGATCGCGGCGGCGAAGCTGGTGCGCTTCGAGGAGTACAACCCCCAGAGCCAGCCCAAGATGACGTGGCCGCCCGCTTTCGTGGTGGTGCGCTCGTACCTCGACCAGCTGGTGCGTGGTCAGGGGCTGTCGGCGGCCCGTACGACGGCGATCGATGCGGCGCTCACCGCGGCCGAAGCGAAGACCGGGGCGGCCCGTGCGGCGGCGCTCAATGCGCTGACCGTGCAGGTGGGCAAGGACGTCACCGGCGCCAAGGACCCGGCGCGCGTGCGCGCGATGGCCGGTGAAATCCGCCGCCTCGCGGCCGTGTCCAAGTAACGACCGACTGACCGCGTGTGGTGAAGGGCGCTCCTCTCACGAGGGGCGCCCTTTTGTCTGCCAACGCTTGTCTGCGAGCTCGCGGATCGGTAGCGTCTCGCATGACCCAGCCTCGTCGTGACTTCGTCAAGCAGGCCACTGTGAGTGCGACCGCCATCGGGGCGGCCGCCGTGGGCCTCGGCACCCCGCTCCTGGCGGCCTCGTCGCCCGCCGCCGCGGCACCGCCCGCACTCCCCGCCCCCCTCGCCGGTCCGCTCGCGCAGGTGGCGCAGGACGAGGCCTACTGGACCACGGTGGCCGCCCAGTACCCCGTGACCGATGCGGTGATCAATCTCGAGGCGGGCTACTTCGGCATCATGGCGGCGCCGGTGCTGGCGGCGTATCACCGCCACGTGGACCGGGTGAACCGCGAGAGCTCGTACTTTGCGCGGCGCGCCTACACGCCCATCCTCATGCAAGCGCGTGACGCCGTGGCGCAGTTCGTGGGCGCCATGCCCACTGAGATCGTGCTCTCACGCGGCGCCACCGAGACGTTGCAGGCGCTCATCACGCAGTATCGCGGGGTGCAGGCGGGCGACACGGTGATGTACGCCGATCTCGATTACAACGCGATGCAGTGGGCCATGAACGCGCTGGCCGCATCGCGCGGCGCGCAGGTCGCCAGGCTGGCCATTCCCGAGCCGGCCACGCGCGAGAACATCCTCGCGGCGTATGCCAAGGCACTCGACGCGCACCCGCGGACAAAGCTGCTGTTGCTGACCCACTGCAACAACAAAACGGGGCTCATCATCCCCGTGAAGGAGATCGCCGCCCTGGCGAAGGCGCGCGGCGCCGACGTGGTGGTGGACGCCGCGCACTCCTTCGGGCAGGTGCCACTCAGCATGGACGCCCTCGGCGCCGACTTCGTGGGGCTCAACCTCCACAAGTGGATTGGCGCACCGGTGGGCGCGGGGGCCATGTACATCCGCGAGGGTCGCCTCGATGCGATCGATCGCATGCACGCCGATGAGGCAGCCCCCCTCACGCGTATCGAGAGCCGCCTGCACACCGGCACCACCAACTTCGCGACCGTGATGGCGATCCCCGATGCGATCGCGTTCCAGCAGTCCATCGGCATGCCGCAAAAGGCCGCGCGCCTGCGGTATCTGCGCGACCGCTGGGTACACGCGGTACGCGACGTCCCGGGGGTGCAGATCCTCACCCCCGAAGATCCTGCGCTGGTGGGCGCCATCACCAGCTTCCGGTTGCACGGGCGTGGGACCCGGGCGGCCAACGACGCTGCGGCGAAAACGCTGCTCGATGAATTCGGCATCTTCACCTTCCAGCGCACCGGTCTCGCCAACGGCGACTGCGTGCGTGTGACGCCGACGCTGTTCAATACCCCGGCGCAGCTCGACAAGCTGGCCGCGGCGTTGCGCACGATGGCGGCGCGGGGGTAAGGCGTGGTGACTGTCGGCAGGCAGCGCTGGAGCGACCTGCTCTTCCTGCACTGGACCGTCGAACCACACGTCGTACAGGCCACGCTCCCGCCGGGGCTCGAGGTCGATACGCACGCGGGAAACGCGTACGTGGGCATCATTCCCTTCGCGATGTCGCGCGTGCGCCCCGCCTTCCTGCCGCCGGTGCCGTGGCTCTCCTGGTTCCTCGAGCTCAACGTGCGCACCTATGTGCGCGACGCGCATGGCACGCCGGGCGTGTGGTTCTACTCGCTCGACTGTGATCAGCCTGTGGCGGTGGAGATCGCGCGCCGTTGCTTTCATCTGCCGTACATGCATGCGCGCATGCAGGCGCACCGGCGCGGCGGCGAGGTGGACTACCACTGCGTGCGTCGCGGCGCCGCGGCGCCACCGTGGCACTTCGGCTGGAGCACCGCGGGTGTCGGTGCACCGGCAGCGCCGGCGTCGCTCGAGCATTTCCTCGTCGAGCGGTACGTGCTGTACAGCGCCGACCGGCGCGGACGGCTGTACCAGGGGCGGGTGTCACACACGCCGTACCGGATCGTCGCCCCGCAGCTGCGCGACTACACCACGGGCCCCGCCCACGCGGCGGGGTTTGCACTGACCGGTGCGCCGGTGTCAGTGCTGGCGGCCGAGCCGGTGGATGTGTCCATTCATCCGCTGCGACGGCATTAATGAAGACCGGCGCCGCTCATCATGAGCGGCGCCGGTTTGTGGTTCACTCGAACCCAACGAACCTCAGCGTTACCTGACCAACTTCTTGTACTTGATCCGATGCGGCTGGTCCGCATCTGGGCCCTTCCGACGCTTCAAGTCCTCGATGTACGCGCCGTAGTTGCCCTCGAACCACACCACTTCCGAATCGCCCTCGAAGGCCAGAATGTGCGTCGCCACACGGTCCAGGAACCAGCGATCGTGGGAGATGATCACCGCGCAGCCGGAGAAATCCAGCACCGCGTCTTCGAGCGCCCGCAGCGTGTCGACGTCGAGATCGTTCGTGGGTTCGTCGAGCAGCAGCAGGTTGCCGCCCTGCATCACCGTCTTCGCCAGATGCAGACGGTTGCGCTCACCACCACTCAGATTCGCCACCAGCTTCTGCTGGTCAGCGCCCTTGAAGTTGAAGCTCGCGGCATAGGCGCGTGAGTTGAGTTCGCGCTTGCCCACGGGAATCGTCTCACGCCCACCCGAGATCTCTTCCCACAGCGTGCGCTTCCCTTCGAGCGTGCGGTGCTGGTCCTGATACGAAATCTGCACCGTCTCGCCGATCGTGAGCTCACCCGCATCGGGCTGCTCGAGCCCGTTGATCATGCGGAACAGCGTGGTCTTACCCGCACCGTTGGGGCCGATGATGCCCACGATGCCCGCGCGCGGCAGATCGAAG
>Ga0078894_10003850_pt1 | contig 11425 bp, 10 predicted proteins | sample LauGreSu1BDMLBSD_2_FD_67506 | JGI IMG/M metagenome (GOLD analysis project Ga0078894, IMG submission 67506) | Freshwater lake microbial communities from Lake Michigan, USA - Su13.BD.MLB.SD (version 4) (version 4) | ecosystem: Environmental > Aquatic > Freshwater > Lake | place: Lake Michigan... | reverse complement strand
GGTGTGCACATCGCCACCACCCAAATCTTCGGCGCTGACAATCTCTCCAATCGCCGCTTTCACCAACGGCGGGCGGCGCCTACGTGCCTGCGATGAGTGATGAAACCATCATCGTCAAAAACCAAGGCACCATTTTTCTGGGTGGCCCGCCGTTGGTGAAAGCGGCGATTGGAGAGATTGTCAGCGCCGAAGATTTGGGTGGTGGCGATGTGCACACCCGCTTGTCTGGCGTGGCTGACCATTTGGCTGACAACGATGCGCATGCGTTGGCGCTGGCTCGTCAAGCCGTGGCGCGTTTGAACCACCGCAAAACCCTGCATGCCGCGGTCGTGCCGGCAAAAGCGCCTTTGTACAACCCGAAAGAAATCTATGGGGTGATTCCTGTCGACACCCGCAAACCATACGATGTGCGCGACATCATCGCCCGCGTGGTCGATGGTTCTGAGTTGCACGAATTCAAACCGCGTTTTGGCAGCACCTTGGTTTGCGGTTTTGCGCACATCGAAGGCATGCCTGTGGGCATCGTCGCCAACAACGGCGTGTTATTTTCTGAATCTGCCCAAAAGGGTGCCCATTTCATCGAGCTGTGTTGCCAGCGAAAAATCCCGTTGGTGTTTTTGCAAAACATCACGGGCTTCATGGTGGGACGCAAATACGAGAACGAAGGCATCGCACGCCACGGCGCCAAGATGGTGACCGCGGTGGCGACAGCGCAAGTCCCGAAATTCACCATCATCATCGGCGGCAGTTATGGGGCGGGCAATTACGGCATGTGCGGCCGTGCGTTCAACCCCCGTTTTTTGTGGATGTGGCCGAATGCGCGCATCTGTGTGATGGGCGGCGAGCAAGCTGCCAGTGTGTTGGCCACGGTACGTCGCGATGGCATTGAAGCCAAAGGCGGCAGCTGGAGCGCCGACGAAGAAGCCAAGTTCAAGCAACCGCTGCTTGACCAATTTGCGCACCAGTCGCACCCTTACTATGCCAGTGCACGTTTGTGGGATGACGGCGTGATTGATCCCGCTGACACCCGACAAGTGCTGGCGCTGGCGTTGTCGGCCGCGCTGAGTTCTCCGATTCCCGACACCCGATTCGGTGTTTTCCGCATGTGATTTTTTGAGACGAACAACATGAACCATATTTACCATTTGCCTGAACACCAAACCTTGCGCGATCAGATGGCGCGTTTTTTAGAGCGCGAAGTCGAGCCCTTCGGCATGGCGTGGGAAAAAGAAGGCAAGGTGCCGCGCGAGGTGTTGCGCAAAATGGGCGAGGCCGGTTTTTTCGGGCTGATGTACGAGAGTGAATACGGCGGCGCCGAGGCCGATGCCTTGACCAATTTGGTGTTTGCCGAGGCCTTGTCGCAATCGACATTCGCAGGCTTCATCGTGAGCGTGCTGGTGCACACCGACATGGCCAGTCCGCATTTGCACCATGCCGGTACGGCCGCGCAAAAAGCCAAGTACATGCCACGCCTGATCTCAGGCGAAATCATCAGTGCCGTGGCCATGACCGAGCCCGGGGCGGGTTCCGATTTGTCAGGCATGCGCAGCACGGCGCGTCGCGAGGGCGATGCTTGGGTGCTCAATGGCACCAAAATGTTCATCACCAATGGCGTGCATGCCGATGTGTACTTTGTCGCCGCCAAGACCGGCACGGGCAAGCACCAGATGTCAATGTTCATTTTGGAAAAAGGCACGCCCGGGTTCAGCGTCGGGCGGTCGTTGGACAAAACCGGTTGGCTGTGTTCAGACACGGCCGAGTTGGTGCTTGACAACGTGCGACTCGGCCCGGATGCATTGCTCGGTGAACAAGACAAAGGCTTTTATGCCTTGATGAAAAACTTGCAGACCGAGCGCATCGCCTTGGCGGCCATGGCGGTGGGTCATTGCCAACGCGCCATCGAATTGACACTGGACTACGTGCGCCAACGCCAAGCATTTGGCAAAAGCCTGTGGGAGATGCAGCACATTCGCCAACGCATCGCCATGCTCGACGCCAAAACACGTGCGGCGCGTCAATTGATGTACCACTGCGCATGGTCTGCCACGCAAGACCATGACATTGTTCAAGAAGTCTCCATGCTCAAAGCCTTGACCGGTGACCTGGTCAACGAAGTGGTCGGCGGGTGTTTGCAATTTTGGGGTGGCATGGGTTACATGCGTGAAGCGCCGATCGAACGGCTGTGGCGCGATGCCCGCGTTTTGGCCATTGGTGGCGGCGCCACCGAAGTGATGCTGGAAGAAGTGGCCAAGCGCTATTGATGCCATGTTTCAAAAAATACTGATTGCCAATCGGGGTGAAATCGCTTGCAGGGTGGCTGCGACGGCGGCGCGACTCGGCGTGAAAACCGTGGCGGTGTACTCCGACGCAGACGCGCAAGCGGCGCATGTGCAGGCTTGCGACGAAGCTGTGCACATCGGTGGCGCGGCGGTGCAAGACAGTTATTTGCAATGGCAGCGCATATTGCAAGCGGCGCAAGCCACCGGTGCACAAGCGATCCACCCAGGCTACGGCTTCTTGAGCGAGAACGCTGACTTTGCCAACGCGTGCGCACAAACCGGCTTGGTGTTCATCGGACCGGGTGTCGCAGCGATTCAAGCCATGGGATTGAAAGCCGCGTCCAAGCAACTGATGGAGAAGGCCGGTGTTCCCTTGGTGCCGGGTTATCACGGTGCTGACCAATCACCACAGTGGCTGGCCAGCGAGGCCGTGCGCATCGGCTTTCCCGTGTTGATCAAAGCCAGTGCAGGTGGCGGCGGCAAGGGCATGCGCATCGTGCAACGCGCTGAAGATTTCGCCTCTGCATTGGCGTCGTGTCAACGCGAAGCCCAACACAGTTTTGGCGATGACGCGGTGCTGATTGAAAAATACGTGCAACGCCCGCGGCACATTGAAATACAGGTGTTTGGCGACAGCCACGGCCAAGTCATCCATTTGCACGAACGCGATTGCTCGGTGCAACGCCGACACCAAAAGGTGTTGGAAGAATCGCCCGCGCCCGGTTTGTCAGATGACATGCGCCAACGCATGGGCGCGGCAGCCATCGCCGCAGCCAAAGCAGTCAACTATGTCGGCGCAGGAACGGTGGAGTTCATCGTCGAACAAACCGACCGCGGCATGGACTTTTTCTTCATGGAAATGAACACCCGTTTGCAGGTCGAGCACCCGGTCACAGAAGCGGTGACGGGTTTGGATTTGGTGGAATGGCAATTGCGCATCGCATGTGGCGAGCCATTGCCTTTGACCCAAGCGCAAGTTCACGTGCAAGGTCACGCCATCGAAGCGCGCATTTGTGCGGAAAACCCGGACCATGATTTTTTGCCTGCCATTGGGGATTTGCATGTGTTGCGTGTGCCCCCAGCCAGCCGGTTTGGGGTGGCGCCAGTGCGTTGGGACAGCGGTGTGCGTGAAGGTGACAGCATCAGTCCGCATTACGACTCGATGATTGCCAAGCTGATCGTGCATGGCGACAACCGTGAACAAGCATTGGCACGGCTCGACCACGCATTGGCGCAACTGCACATTTCTGGTGTGCAAAACAACGTCGCCTTTTTGCGCCGCGTGCTTCGCACCGATTCGTTTGCGCAGGCCCATTTGGACACGGCTTTGATTGAGCGAGAAGCCAAAGCGTTGTTTGGTCAAGCAGGCTTGCCGCTCACGCATGCCATGGCTGCGGCCGTGGCGGCACAGTTGCGCAGCGAACAAACACCTGCTGAAGCTTGGTGCGACCCTTGGTCTGTGCGCAAGGGCTGGTTGATGCAAGGTCAATCCCAACGAAGCTTCGAGTTTCACGCCCAAGGCGAACCTTGCAAAGCCGTGTTGACCTGTGAGGTGCGGGGCGGCATGCGTTTGCGAATCGGCGAACAAGAGAGCGAATTCGATTGGTCAGACGATGCGGCTTGTTTGCATGTGCATTGGGCCGGGCAGTCATGGCGTTGCCATGTGTATCTGCACGGTCAACACTGCCATGTGTTTGCCCACGCAGGAGAGGCGGTGTTGACACGGGTGGACCCCTTGGCGCATGCCTCGCAAGATGCCGTGGCGGGTGGCAACTTGGCCGCACCGATGCCAGGGAAGTTGTTGTCGTTTGCAGTCAAGGTCGGGGAGACGGTGGCGGCGGGTCAAGCCTTGGCGGTCATGGAAGCCATGAAGATGGAACACACCGTTGCCGCCCCGACCGCCGGCACGGTGGCTGAATTGCTTTATGCACCTGGCGACCAAGTGGCCGAAGGTGCACCCCTGTTGCGCTTGTCAACCGATTGAGGCAAACACCATGACGCCAGCACAACCCCCTTGGCAAGCCTTGCGTCAACGCTGGGAAGCGGTGTCACGCACGCCAGACGGAGAGCCGCTGGTGTCGCCGTGCGTGTCGGTGTGCACCATGCAGGTTGACATGGACGAATGCCAAGGGTGTTTGCGCAGCATCGACGAAATCGCGCACTGGGGCATGAGCACACCCGCACAGCAACGCTTGGTCTGGCAACGCTTGGGCGAACGGATTCAACAACACTTCCACAAGGACTGACATGCACCAGCTGACTTTTTATTTCGACGTCATCAGTCCGTATGCCTATTTGGCTTTCGATCAGTTGCCACGCAGCTTGCAAGGCTTGAGTTACCAAGTCCGATACCAACCGGTGCTGTTTGGCGGTTTGTTGAAACACCACGGTCAACTCGGGCCGGTAGAAGTCGCAGGCAAGCGGGAATGGACTTATCGCCAATCGCTGTGGCTGGCGCGTCAACAAGGCTTGGAACTGCAATTGCCTGCGGCGCACCCGTTCAACCCCTTGCCGTTGTTGCGTTTGGCTGCGGCCTGTGACCCCAACGGGCACCCCAGCCGACAGGTGTGTGAAGCCGTGTTCAAACACGTGTGGTGCGGGGGTTTGGACCCGACCGACCCCGACCGGTTGGCTGACTTGACTCAGCGCTTGCAACCGGCGCGTTCTCCCGAGGCAGAGGATGTGAAAGCGTCCTTGCGTCACGGCACCGAACAAGCGATTGCCGATGGTGTGTTTGGTGTGCCCAGCATCCGGGTTGACCAAGAGGTGTTTTGGGGCTTGGATGCCTTGCCGATGCTGCGTGAGTATTTAGACGGTGATGACTGGTACCGCAGTCCGGCCTGGACATCTGCGGTCAATTTGCCCGAAGGTATCCGGCGTAAACGCTGAATAATTCGCATCGTGAAATGACCCGCGAGGGTTTGCCCTAGGGTTGTCAGCCCTTGTTCAGTTTTGCGTCAGTCGCTGGCAAGTACCTGCCAACACAATCAGGGCAGACCCCATTCAGCGGGCAATCACAAGGAGACACCATGGCCATCGTGCATGAAGACCGACCAATGTCGTCGGAAGAGAAGAAAGTCATTTTTGCCTCGTCACTCGGCACCGTGTTCGAGTGGTATGACTTTTATTTGTACGGCTCGTTGGCTGCCATCATTGCCAAGCAGTTTTTCAGCGGACTCGACCAAGGTTCTGCGTTCATCTTCGCGCTGTTGGCGTTTGCGGCAGGTTTCATCGTGCGTCCGTTTGGTGCGATTTTCTTTGGCCGCTTGGGCGACATGATTGGCCGCAAATACACCTTCTTGGTGACGATTTTGATCATGGGCTTGTCCACGTTCATTGTGGGCATCTTGCCGACCTATGCCAGCATTGGCGTGGCCGCACCGGTCATCTTGATTGCGCTGCGATTGCTCCAAGGCTTGGCCTTGGGCGGCGAATACGGCGGCGCTGCCACCTACGTGGCAGAACACGCGCCGCACGGCAAACGTGGCGCTTACACCTCTTGGATCCAAACCACCGCCACCTTGGGTTTGTTCTTGTCCCTGCTGGTGATTTTGGGCACGCGTACCGCGATGGGCGAAGAAGCTTTTGAAGCCTGGGGCTGGCGCATTCCATTCTTGGTGTCTATCGCTTTGTTGGCGGTGTCGGTGTACATCCGCTTGTCAATGAACGAGTCACCCGCTTTCACCAAAATGAAAGCCGAGGGCAAGACTTCCAAAGCACCGTTGACCGAATCATTTGGCCAATGGAAAAATTTGAAAATCGTGATCCTGGCCTTGATCGGTTTGACCGCAGGCCAAGCGGTGGTTTGGTACACCGGTCAGTTCTATGCGTTGTTCTTCTTGACGCAAGCGTTGAAAGTCGATGGCGCCACGGCCAATTTGTTTGTGGCGGCTTCGTTGATCATTGGCACGCCGTTCTTCATCTTTTTTGGCGCCTTGTCAGACAAGGTGGGTCGCAAGCCGATCATCATGTTGGGTTGTTTGCTGGCCGTGCTCACTTACTTCTTTGTGTTTGAGCAATTGACCAAAGCGGCCAACCCCGATTTGCATGCCGCCCAACAAGCCAACAAAGTGGTGGTGGTGGCTGACCCGGCGGAATGTTCATTCCAGTTCAACCCAACGGGTACCGTCAAGTTCACCTCCTCGTGTGACATCGCCAAGCAAAAACTGGCGGCGAGCTCTGTCAGCTATTCGAACGAAGTGGCGCCTGCAGGCACACCGGCCATCATCAAAGTGGGTGAAACCGTCATCTCCACCGTGGTGTCGCCGGAAGATGTGGCGACCGCCAAGGCAGCGGCTGAGAAGAAGCTTGACGCATTGAAAGCGGCTGATCCCGCAGACCCCAAGGCCATCAAAAAAGCCGAAGATGCGTTGAAGAATTTGTCGGATGAAAAGAAAAGCCGGGACGCGGTGATCTCTGCCAACCTGAGCGACACGCTCAAGGCGGCGGGCTATCCTGCCAAGGCAGATCCGATGAAGGTCAACAAGGCCATGGTCATTTTGATCCTGACGTACTTGGTGATTTTGGTGACCATGGTGTACGGCCCGATTGCGGCAATGTTGGTCGAGATGTTCCCTACCCGCATCCGCTACACCTCGATGTCGCTGCCGTATCACATTGGCAATGGCTGGTTTGGCGGCTTGTTGCCCACCACTGCGTTTGCCATCGTGGCTCAAACCGGCAACATGTACAACGGCTTGTGGTATCCCATCATCATTGCCGGCGCCACCTTCATCATTGGTACCTTGTTCATCAAGGAAACCAAAGATGTGGACATCTACGCGGATGACTGAGTCGTCAGCGTGTTGAGTACCGAAGCCCTCCTTTCGCGGAGGGCTTTTTTTTACCTACAATCGCGCACCTTTTGGGAGACCCGCCATCGACATCCTGTTGCAACAAATCATCAATGGGTTGGTGCTCGGCAGCATGTATGCGTTGTTGGCCCTCGGCTACACCATGGTGTACGGCATCATCAACTTGATCAATTTTGCGCACGGTGAAGTGTTGATGGTGGGTGCCTTGACCAGTTGGACCGTGGTCGGTGTGTTGCAGCAGTTCGCGCCCGGCATGCCAGGTTGGTTGATGCTCTTGATTTCACTGGTCTGCGCCTGCGCGGTCGCTGCCTGTTTGAACTTTGCGATCGAAAAAATCGCCTACAGGCCCTTGCGCGGCGCACCCAAACTCGCGCCACTGATCACAGCCATTGGCATGTCGATTTTGTTGCAAACCTTGGCCATGGTGATTTGGAAACCCAACCACAAATCGTTTCCCACGTTGTTGCCCAGCGACCCGTTGCCGCTGGGCGGTGCCGTCATCACGCCCACGCAAATTCTCATCTTGGCGGTGACCGCTGTGTCGCTGGCCGTGTTGATGTGGGTGGTCAATGGCACCAAACTCGGGCGAGCCATGCGCGCCACGGCAGAAAACCCGCGCGTGGCCAGTTTGATGGGGGTCAAGCCCGACTTCGTGATCTCGGCCACGTTCGTCATCGGCGCGGTGTTGGCCGCCATCGCGGGCGTGATGTGGGCATCCAATTACGGCACTGTGCAACATGGCATGGGTTTTTTGCCCGGTCTCAAAGCGTTCACGGCCGCGGTGTTTGGTGGCATTGGCAATTTGGCTGGTGCGGTGGTCGGCGGCATTTTGCTGGGCTTGATTGAAGCCATTGCTTCGGGCTACATCGGTGACCTGACAGGCGGTGTCTTGGGCAGCCATTACGCCGATATTTTTGCGTTCGTGGTGTTGATCGCGGTGCTCACGTTGCGGCCTTCGGGTTTGTTGGGTGAGCGGGTGGCGGACAGGGCGTGAACCCATGAAACCCAGCACAACGTACACCTACTCACGCCATGCCTTATGGGGGGTGTTGTTGCTGGCATTGCCACTGGTGTTGCAACAGTTTGGCAATGGTTGGGTGCGCATCGCTGACATGGCGTTGTTGTATGTGATGCTGGCCTTGGGTCTGAATATCGTGGTGGGTTACGCCGGTTTGTTAGACCTGGGGTTCGTGGCGTTTTTTGCGGTCGGTGCTTACATGTTTGGGTTGCTGGCCTCGCCACACTTGATTGACAACTTTCCCGCGATGGCCGCGATGTTTCCAAATGGCATCCACACGCCTTGGTGGGCGGTGATTCCATTGGGCGCGGGTTTGGCGGGTTTGTTTGGCATTTTGTTGGGTGCACCTACCCTGAAATTGCGCGGCGATTATTTGGCCATCGTGACCCTGGGCTTTGGTGAAATCATCCGCGTGTTTTTGAACAATTTGGACAACCCGGTCAACCTCACCAATGGGCCCAAGGGCTTGGGGCAAATCGATCCGATGTCTGTGATGGGTCATCCGCTGTCACGCAAACTCGATGTGGGCTTCATGGAGTTGCCCAGCGTCACTTTGTATTACTACCTGTTTTTGGTGGTGGTGTTGGTCAGTGTATGGGTGTGTCATCGTTTAGAGCGTTCACGCATTGGGCGCGCTTGGATGGCGATTCGTGAAGACGAAATTGCAGCGAAAGCCATGGGTTTGAACACCCGCAATTTGAAGCTGATGGCGTTTGGCATGGGCGCCACGTTCGGTGGTGTGTCTGGTGTGTTGTTTGCCTCCTTCCAAGGCTTTGTGTCGCCTGAATCGTTCAGCCTGATGGAATCGGTGATGATCGTGGCGATGGTGGTGTTGGGCGGACTTGGCCATTTGCCAGGCGTGATTTTGGGTGCGGTGTTGTTGTCTGCATTGCCCGAGGTGTTGCGCTATGTGGCCGGGCCATTGCAGCAAATGACCGATGGCAGATTGGACGCCGCCATCTTGCGTCAATTGCTGATTGCCTTGGCGATGATCCTCATCATGTTGTGGCGACCGCGCGGCTTGTGGCCCGCGCCCGAGCACGGCAAAGTCATGGCGTCTGACAAAGGGCCTGCATGAGCACACCGGTGTTGAATGTGCAAGGCATCTCCAAACGGTTTGGCGGTTTGCAAGCGCTGAGCGAGGTGGGCATGCGGATTGAAGCCGGGCAGGTGTATGGTTTGATTGGCCCGAATGGTGCTGGCAAAACCACGTTCTTCAATGTCATCACTGGCTTGTATGTCCCCGACAGCGGCCGTTTTGAACTGGCAGGGCGCGCTTACCAGCCCACAGCGGTACACCAGGTGGCGCAAGCGGGCATTGCCCGCACGTTTCAAAACATCCGCTTGTTTGCAGACATGACGGCGTTAGAAAACGTCATGGTCGGACGCCATGTGCGAACCGGTTCGGGTTTGTGGGGCGCCATTTTTCGCACGGCAGCGTTTGTGGCCGAAGAAAAAGCGATTGAACAACGGGCCATGGCATTGCTCGACTATGTGGGCATTGCCGGTTTGGCTGACTACAAAGCGCGCACCCTGAGTTACGGTGACCAACGTCGTTTGGAAATCGCACGCGCTTTGGCCACCGAACCGTTGCTGGTGGCCTTGGACGAACCAGCCGCTGGCATGAACGCCACCGAGAAAGTGCAATTGCGCGAATTGATAGACCGCATTCGCAACGATGGCCGCACGATTTTGTTGATCGAGCACGATGTGAAATTGGTCATGGGCTTGTGCGACGCGGTCACGGTGTTGGACCACGGCAAGCAAATCGCGCAGGGCACACCGGCACAGGTGCAGGCCGATCCCAAGGTGATCGAGGCTTACCTTGGCACAGGAGGCCACTGACATGGCAGCGATGCTTCAGGTGCGTGGTTTGCAAGTGGCTTATGGCGGCATCCAAGCGGTCAAGGGCGTGGATTTTGAAGTCCACTCAGGCGAATTGGTGTCGTTGATCGGTTCCAACGGCGCGGGTAAAACCACCACCATGAAAGCCCTCACCGGTTTGTTGCTGCCGTCTGCCGGGCAGATCGACTACCTCGGGCGCGACATTCGCGGGCAAGGGCCTTGGGACCTGGTCAAGCAAGGCTTGGTCATGGTGCCCGAGGGACGCGGTGTGTTCACCCGCATGAGCATTGTTGAGAACTTGCAAATGGGCGCGTATTTGCGTTCTGACAAGGCGGGCATCCAAGCCGACATGGACCGTGTGTTTGCGTTGTTCCCCCGGCTCCAAGAACGCAGTGCGCAACTGGCGGGCACGTTGTCGGGCGGTGAGCAGCAAATGTTGGCCATGGGTCGCGCGTTGCTCAGTCGCCCGCAGTTGTTGCTGCTCGACGAGCCGTCCATGGGCTTGTCGCCGCTGATGGTCGACAAAATTTTCGAGGTGATTGCCGAGGTGGCCGCCATGGGGGTGACGGTGTTGTTGGTGGAACAAAACGCCAGCCGCGCACTCAAAATGGCGCAACGTGCGTATGTCATGGAATCTGGCGAAATCAGCATGCATGGTGACGCAAAAGCCCTGTTGCACGACCCGAAAGTGCGAGCCGCCTACCTCGGTGAATAATGGCGGGATGAGCCAAGGTTTTATACGCATCCGGGGTGCCCGTCAGCACAATCTCAAAAACATTGACATCGACATCCGCACCAACGAGTTGACCGTGTTCACCGGTCCCAGCGGGTCGGGCAAATCCAGCCTGGTGTTCGACACCTTGTACGCCGAAGGACAGCGGCGTTATGTGGAAACTTTCAGCGCCTACGCCAGACAGTTTTTGGACCGCATGGACCGCCCGGCGGTGGACAAGGTCGAAGGCGTGCCGCCCGCGATCGCGATTGACCAAACCAACCCGGTACGCAGTTCACGCTCCACCGTGGGCACCATGACCGAGTTGAACGACCATTTGAAACTGTTGTTCGCACGCGCAGGCCAATTGTTTGACCGGCAAACGGCCCAAGCGGTTGAGCATGACACGGCCGACAGCATTTTTCACAAGCTGATGTCGCACAGCGAAGGCGATCCGCGTTGGGTCATCACGTTTCCGGTGGAACTGCCGGCCAACACCAGCGCCGAAGAATTGCAAACATGGTTGAGTGCCAGCGGCTTTACCCGCATACACACGCAACGCCAAGTGACAGTGACGGCGAGCAGCGAACCGGCTGCCAAACCGAAAGCTGGCGCTGCGAAAAAAACCGCGGCCAAGTCCGCCAAATCCAAAACAGCGGTTGACGATCAGCGCCAATTGCTGGATGTGGTGGCAGACCGTTTTCGCTTGCAACAGGTCGAGCATGTACGCGCCATGGAAGCGATTGAATTGGCTTTG
>Ga0078894_10003847_pt1 | contig 11430 bp, 11 predicted proteins | sample LauGreSu1BDMLBSD_2_FD_67506 | JGI IMG/M metagenome (GOLD analysis project Ga0078894, IMG submission 67506) | Freshwater lake microbial communities from Lake Michigan, USA - Su13.BD.MLB.SD (version 4) (version 4) | ecosystem: Environmental > Aquatic > Freshwater > Lake | place: Lake Michigan... | reverse complement strand
TGATGGTCACATTTTCAAAAGTTGTAAAAATATTTATGGTAAGGAAAAATTATGCATAATTAAAAGAATATAAATAAAAGAATGGAATATTAAGAAATGAAATTTGAATGTGAAAAATGTAATTATTCAACTAGTAAAAAAGGAAATTATGATAAACATTTAACAACTAAAAAACATTTATTATCCTATCATTGTACTACATGCAACAAACAATACACCACTAAATCTGGATTATGGAAACATAAAGAAATGTGTGCAAGTAATAATGTTTGCGAATTATTATTAAAACAAAAAGAAGAAAATACTAAATTTCAAGAAAATTTATTGAATCAAATTAAACAACAACAGCAACAACTTACCGAAATGATACCTAAATTAGGAAATCAAAAAATAAACATCAACGTATTTTTACAAGAAGATTGTAAAGATGCCATTAATTGGGCCGACTTTTTGAACATGTTGGAAATTAAAATGTACGATTATTCATTATCTGATAATATATCTGACAATATTATCAAAACAATTTCAAATGGTATTCAAGAATTAGGTATGTACAAACGACCTATTCATTGTTTGGATGCAAAACGAAAAAAACTTTGTATTAAACATGAAAATAATTGGGAACACGATATGGTAAAAGTAGAAGATACTCTACGAAAGTCAAACACAATCATTAAAGATAAATATGTAGGTGTGTTGAAACAATGGGAACAAGACCATCCGACATGGTTTTTAAATGAAGGTGAAACTGAAAATTATACACATTTAACGTCGCAAATTATGTCTTCTGTAGATAATGATAAATGTAGAATAGAAATATCCAAATTAGTTTCTTTACCTTAATTAAAAATTGAAAATTATTGTTTATCCAATAATTTTCAATCATGGCGATTACACGGCAACTCGGAAGTGCACAGGACCATGTGGTCAAAGGGTCTTTTCGGAAAGATAATGAAGATTACGATTATGTAGCTGCGATGGATGGTCATGGAACTGGATACAATCGTGATTCGTGTATTGGGTTATTGCGAGGTCTAGATTTTACAGTAGTTGCGCAGGAATCCAATCCAGTAGAGTATATTCGACAACAATTACTAGGCCATAATCTTATCCATACAGGAAGTACGTTTACGTTTGCCCGCATTAACAAAACAAAATGTCAAATTGAAGTCATCAATGTTGGAGATTCAATGACAGCTGTTTTCAAAAATGAAAAATTAGTGTATACTACACCACTGCATAATTTTCAGAATCCGGGAGAAATAGAACGAACCAAATGTTTGATACGTGAGATTCGACCGGCGAATACACCTAAACCAGTGAATGATACGGATGTACATTTAATAGAATCCAATATTGGCTCATGGGACACGGGAGAAACGCTGGTACCATCCCAAAGTTTTGGTCATAACAATGTAACAGGTCTTGCACCAAGCAATATCCTAATATATTATGAACCGGAAGATAAAGTTCGTGTAATTTGTGGGACAGATGGGTTTTGGGATATGAAAATGATAAACTATCCCAATATAGCAGTAGATTCTGCGATACGGTTAGTCAATGTAGCTGATAGAAAATGGAAACAACAGTGGATTTATTTTGATGGGATACATAACCCGGTTCCGACATTCTATGATGAAGCAGATGATATTGGTATTGCTGTATGGGACAAATAACGCCAACTTTATAAAATTGAAAAAAACTTAAACATATGTCTAAATGCAATAAATGGAACTTGATTTGTTGCCAATTTGTCAAATAGCGAAAGGGTATAATATACTTACGGATTTAGAATTAGCCATTATGCGAGGAAGTAACGAAGAAATGGATAAAATTCAGACTAAATTTTATTCATGTATTCCACATAAAGAAACTCCAAAGTTAACGTTGATACAGATTTACTTGAAAAAAGCAATTATGATTGGTAAAATAAAAAAATTATCGTGGACTTGACATTTTACGTTCGTTCATGTATAAAAATCGAATTTGTTTTTTTGCTTTTTCCAAGGTAGTTCCGTAGGCATGAACACGTTTGGTTTTTGAATTATAGACTTTGTACAAATTTTTCTTCGGCAATTTTCGCATGGTGAATGGCATACTATACAGTATAGATTTTAATTGAATAATGAAACTATATTAAAATGTACTAGATAAGACTATTATGAAGTCGTTTACTCCTATGATATGGGGTTACATTATATACAATATTAATCCATTACAAATTTTCATTGCATTGTGTTATTTGTTCAACTATAAGTATTATTTCATTATGGAAGACAAAGAAACATCCCATCATATTATTAAATTGTTATCGAAAGATGTGATTGCCTGGTCTACTAAAATCATGCACGGTAAAGAAATCAGTACAGGTATAATTATAGGAAGAAATTGTGTAGGATACATAGATAACATGACGTATGAAGACCCTAAAATACACATTATTACCCATAATGCTTATTATAAAAAAATAACAGAACACAAAGAAGAATCAATTGCATGTCCTGTGATGATGCTTGAAACAAAGCCGGAAACCAATAAAATAGAAATGTTGGTTCGAATGGGAATTTATAAAAACTTTTTTTACCGAACGTACCGGTTGGATTTAACCCATTTAACACCCTTGGGGGACCAAATACCGATTATCGAGCAAATTGTAAAATTGTACCATGAAAAAGGTAGAGCAACTGTCTTTATAGATGGGGTAAGTCATGCTGGAAAAAGTTCAATTGGTTATTTAGTAGCCAAACAGTTGGGTGGCAAATATTGTCACTCGTTCAACCCAACGGACCCAGGCGACCAAATAAGCATGTTGGTATTAGATGCGGACATGGACGATACGCCGTTAGTAGTTGTATTGGAAGAAGTGGATGTACTGATACAAGATATTCATAATCATGAAGTGTTTCACAATAAGGAAATTCCAACGGCAGTTCACAACAAAACAACATGGACGTCGTTTTTAGATGACATGTTTATTTATCGTAAAGTGATTTTAATTATGACGAGTAATACACCAAAAAAAGAATTGGACCAATTAGATATTGCTTACCTTCGTGAAGGGAGGGTACATGCATCGTTCAATATGCCAAATCTGTTGCCAGTATGTCATTAATGTTCTTTTTTATTTTTTTTGATTTATATAACAATTTTATTTTTTTTTGTTTTTTTTTAGTTTTTTTACGGTATCCCCCAGATGTAACTGGTGGTGGTTCCGTTAAAAAATTTAATGTAGGCATGGACCACACTGGTGACGGAACAGGAGGTTTGGTGCCAATATATTCTACCTCTGGTGATGGAACAGGTGGTGGAACAGGCGATGGAACAGGCGGTGGAGGTACGGTAGCAATGTATTCTACGTCAGGAGATGGAGGTTTGGAGCCAATATATTCATCTGGTGGAGATAATTTGTTTGTAGCGGATTTTAAGGGAGATACAACTTTATAAGGTGTATACCGTAATGGACTTATAACAGGATTTGCCGTGCTTGGATATAATTCTTGGGGAGAAGTAAGGATGGGAGATTTTTCAAAATCAAAGAAAGAAGTTTCTTGTAAAGGTACAACTAAAGATAAGGATAGAGAATGGTTTGAAAATTTGGGTAAATTATGTCTCATGTGGCAACAATTTTTACTAAAATCTTTGCAATAGACTACATTATGTACATCCCAATCATGAATTTTCGCGCTGAATATAACAGCGTCTTCTAACATACTGGTCATATTGATTACATTTTCAGTGTTCCAGGAAGAGATGCAACTCCATTGTTTTTTTGTTTTATTTGTTTTATTTATTTTATTATTTAATCCTGTAAAATTGCTGCATTTATAAAACATGCGAGACATATCGGTAACTCGGCTAACATCCCAATTCGACAAATCTTGGTTGAAATAGGTACATCCATAAAACATGTTGGCCATAGAAGTTACGTTGCTTACATTCCAATTTGAAATGTTTTCGTTGAAGGTAGGCATATCGCTAAATAAATTGCTCATGTCGGTAATGCGCGATACGTCCCAATGATGAATGTATCCGTTGGTTCTATCACCATTTAGGTAAGAATAAATGGCATTCTGCAATTCTTCTTTTGTAGTAAAACTCATTTATATTATATATATATTTTAATGTAACGTTTGGTTCGATTTCGTTTACCTTTTCTTGTTTTATGATTTCTATGACGAGTGCGTTTTCCACCAGTTGGAAATTTAAAAGGTGGCAATTTTGCACGAATTTCTGCTACATCTTTTTCACTATAATCTCGTACTTGTGTAGGTGTATTACGAGGTTTAAAACAACACTCTTTATCAAAATCAGTAAAATCTGTAACACTACTTATGTTCCACTCATGGATATTTACACGAAATAAGAGGGCTTCTTCAAACATATGGGACATGTTTGTTACATTACCAGTATCCCATTTGCTAATGTCTTCGTGTACTGTATGACCATCCACAATAAACGTATTTGTTCCATTAAAATTATTGCACTGATAAAACATATAGGCCATATTTTCTACACTACTTACATTCCATGAAGAAAGACTAGAGTTAAATAAAACACACGATTTGAACATGGATTGCATATCAGTTACGTTAGTTGTATTCCATCTTAATGCATTTGGAGTTGGAACTTGTTCTTCTTCAGGGTTTCTAGGTCTATTTGCACCATTATTGAAACTTCTACAATTTTCAAACATAAAAGACATGTCAGTAACATTTTGCACGTTCCAGTTTGAAAGAGTTGCATCAAATTGAACACAATTGGTAAACATGTTGGACATATTCGTTACTAAGCTTGTATTCCATTTACCGATATCTTTTTTTGAAAAAGTTATATTATCTGTTCCAGTAAAATTTTCACAGTCTAAAAACATGCCTGACATATTTACTACGTTGCTTACATTCCAATCCGATATATTGTCATTGAACAATGTACATCTTGAAAACATTTCCGTCATATTGGTTACTTTTCCAGTATTCCATTGATTTAACGATAAATGTTCTGGAGGATGTAGTAGTCTAGGTTGGATAGTTTGAGGTTCTCTATATTCTTCTACAATTTGTGTAACTTCTTCATCATCATCTACTGAATGTTCTACCGATGGTTCACTATGCATAGTAGGTTTAATTCCGTTGTTAAAAAATCCGCACCGAAGAAACATATAACTCATTTCTTTCACTTCGCTTACATCCCAAGAAGATAAGTTTTGATTGAAACGGGCACATGAATCAAACATCAAACCCATATCTTCTACTTTAGAGGTATTCCATGCATTCAATGGTTGATTGAACCGTCTACAGTCAGAAAACATGGAATTCATATGAGTTACGTTACTTACATTCCATGAATTCAACGGTTGGTTGAACATTTCGCAATTTAAAAACATGGAATTCATATTAGTTACGTTACCTACATCCCAATCTAATGGTTGATTAAACGATGTGCAATAGGAAAACATGGATTCCATATTAGTTACATTGCTTACATTCCAATGTAAGGGTGTATTAAATAGTGGACAACTATAAAATAGATAACTCATATCGGTCACTCTGGATACGTCCCAACTGGATATATCGGGTTTACAATTGTTGCAATTTTTGAACATAGAATTCATCGTGAGAGGAGGTTTAACTTCGTCTATTGTACTTGTAAGTTTACACGTGTCTAAATCCATACCTGTAAAATTACGACAATAACTAAACATTTCATCCATGTTGGTTACGTTCACCATGTTCCAGTGCATCAAAACTGAATTAAAATTGGTACAATAACGGAACATTTTTTTCATGTTGGTTACGTTACGAACTTTCCATTTCATATGGGTAACAATATTTGGAGATTGACCATTATTAAAACTTCTAGCATGTTCAAACATAGATTCCATATCGGTTACTTTATAGGTTTCCCACCAACTAAGGTCTTGATTGAAACGATTACAATCGCTAAACATGTTTTTCATCGTTGTAACTCTTCTAACGTCCCATTCACTTATTTTACTGCCTATCTTACCTCTAAATGGTCGATTGAAATTATAACACCCTTCAAACATGGATTCCATGTTGGTTACATTTTGTACGTTCCAATAGTGAAGAGGTTGATTGAATTCTCTGCATCCTTTGAACATAGCTTCCATGGTAGTAACTTTGGATACGTTCCAATAGGATATATCACAATTTAAATGTATACAAGCAAAAAACATTCGTTTCATATTCGTAACATTACTTACATCCCATTCATAGTCGTCATCATCAAATTGCTGCTCAAATTGAATACAACCTGCAAACATGGATTCCATAGTAGTTACGTTGGATACGTTCCATTGGGATAAATCTTGGTTGAATGAACTACAATTTTCAAACAAGGATTCCATGTTGGTTACGTTTTTTGTATCCCAGTTTCCAATGTTAGAATTAAATGTATCTTTATCCTTAAATAAAAAACTCATGTCGGTAATATGGGTAACGTTCCAATCATTGATATCGCCTCTTGTAGTATTGCCTTCCATATGTTCTTGAATGGCACGAATCAACTCTTCTTTTGATTCAGGAACAAAAACTCCTTCGGGATATTCACGTTCTTCATCATCTGTCTCGCTATATGACTCACTATCTGATTCGATATCGGATGATTCTGCATCTAATTCAGCTTCTTCTGCTATTTCTTGTTCTTCTGTATTCATTATGTCGGATGATGTACTTGATGTTCTACTTATAGGTGCAGGTACACTACCAAAGTAATGTTCAGTTTCAGTTTCACTTTCGGTTTCAGAGTCAATATCATCACTTTCTGGTTCATGTTCAGCTTCTGCAAATGCATCATCTAATGCGCGTGGTTCTAGTTCGTGTGGTTCTAGTTCCTGTGGTTCTTGTTGGCTCATATATTATAGCTAAATAAAAAAATAATGATTTATACAAATCGATTTACGTAATTGCCGAATGTTTGAATATCCCATGGATGCAGAAGAATGACTTGTAATTTTATGATTTCTTCACGATATCGGCCATCACAATTTTACTGTTGCGAAATCAAATTTGCAGAGACTATAGAGTGTAACTTGGGTATTAGGTGCAATGTTAGAAGTGTTGCATTTAATACTAAACCGCCTGAAATAAGGCCGCAGGTTGGATTCATGGAATATTCACTACAACGTTCAGTAAATTCACGATGAGCCTTGGTGTAAAAAGGAAACTGAAAGCCATTTTATTTGGCTCTTTTCTTTTTAGAAAGTTTCACTTTTTTAATGTTACGTTTTGTTTTCTTTTTTTTACGAGTTTTCTTTTGTTTCAGTTTTTTACGTCTTGTTCCACCCTCAAAACCATATTTTAAGGTATCTACATATTCAGAAAATTCTGGAGGGTCGGGTACTTCTTCTGCACCTCTTGAAGGTGGAAAATAGGAAGCATTTCGTAATTTTTCGCGTACACATTCGGCAACTATTCTTGCTTTTTCATCCGAGGTAGATGCTGTTTCTATCCTTGCTTTTTCCTTTTCTAGACAAGCAGTTGTAAATTCGCGCATAACATCAATGGGTATCTTTTCAAATGCATGTATTAATGGTTTGTAGGCATCTGTTTGACCCAGTGTAGCACTTTTTAAATTCATAATCATACGTTCTTTGATTCCCTTTGGGCATGATGCGGTATCTAAATCGGGTATTTCTGGATTAAATTCATACGCAGAAGAAATATCTTCTATCAAAAAACGAATATAATTATTTTGAAACTCAGGATTTTGACGACTAACATAAGTTAACGCTGCAGATATTAATCGTTGTGTAGGAGCATCGGTAACACATAACTGTAATGTTTCTCTAATATGATTTGAAAATTGTTCAAATAACGCAATTATTCTTCCTTTTTCTTCAGTATCTAATGTGTTTTCATGGACTAGTTGTTGAATGAATTCAAATAAACGCGTTGGGTCATATGGTGGAGTGTCAGAATCAATGATTGGAATTAATTTAGATATATCTATTTTGTCAAATGCATCATGTACTTCATATTGAACTGATATATTTCTAGCTTCAATTAGGTCGCCTTCTGTTAATTCAGGTTCTTCATATTCTTCATGGTCCGGGTCTGGTTCTAATGGTTCAGGGTCTTCCGGTTCTACCTCATCCATAAATCCTTCGGGAAAGTCACCATGAGTTAACTGTTGGTCTGGAAATCGTTGTGACAGTAGAGCAAAAGATGCCTCGGTTATTGGATTATGTGTCATATCAAATTCGGTCAAACTAGCAGGTAAATTAGGTAAATTGCGAATACGATTAAAACTACAATTTACAGTTACTATACCGTTAGGTAACTCAGGTAATTCTGATATTTCATTATGTTGACACTCTAAATCTACCAAACTACCAGGTAAAACTGGTAATTCTTCTAAACTATTACCACCACATAAAAGATTTCTCAACCCAGGTGGTAAAACAGGTAATTCTCGTAATGCATTTTGTTCACACTCTAATGTTATCAAACTACCAGGTAATTTGGGTAAACTTTCTAGATAACAACTATAACAAATAAGCTTACGTAAATGTTGAGGTAAAGGTTCGGATAATGCATCCATGGGATTATGACTACAATTTAAATCGGTAATATTAGGAGGAAGTATAGGAATTTCTACCAAATCACACCAACTACAGTATAAAGTTGTTAGATTTACAAGTGTAAGAGGTAAATGAATCGTACCACGAAGATACGTATAGTTACAATATATGGATTGTATGGAAACGGGTAATGGTGGAAGTTCATTTATTGGAGTCTCATTGCAATTTAATTCAAGTAATCCAGGAGGTAATTCCGGTAATTGTTCTAATTGACTCGCACTGCAAAATAATACACGTAATCCACGTGGTAAATCAGGTAATCTTACTAGTGGATTATAACTACAATTTAATTCAAGTAATCCAGGAGGTAATTCCGGTAATTGTTCTAATCTATTCTCACTACAATTGAGTATAGTAACGGCAGGGTCAATCGGTTCTAACACTTCTAAATTTTGTTTTTGGACATTTAATTCTGTCATATATATTATCATTTATTTTTTCTTTTGGTTTTCTTTTTCTTTTTCTTTTTTCTAGTTCCACCAAAACCTAATTTGTGTTCTTCCACAAAATCTTGCAGTGTATCTTTCGCGATATGACATCGTGCATTTGGGATAGAACATGATTCGTCTAATATATGAATATCAGTAGCACCTAATGTTTGAAATAAAGATGCTAGTTCAAATATAAATTCGGTCGTAAATGTATCTGTTTTATAGAGTTCATCCAACAAAGTAGATAACTTTTCAGTTTCTTCGAGTTTGAAATCAAATGTGCTGCAAAAATCATCGATACTAGTAGCTAATATATTACATGATTTTCCTTGAAATGCAATGGTAAACATACTAAAATTTTCTGGATTGTAGGATACGGTATATATTTTTTTAATCCATCTTTGTTTTCCTAGTATTTTTTCACATACATTTTCAAATACATCATCATCAAATTCTTTACCTATATATAATAATTTTCCTTCTGAATTACGTTGAATAGAACGAGGATGTGCTTTTTCTAAAATAGATTCATACTCTTTTCGCGAATAACACATATCTTTACCTCTTGCTAATTCTAAAGCAACGTCTTCTGGATTACGGTGTTCTGTAAATGGGAAAGAAGGACCGCATAAAGAGGATAAATTTTCTTTATGAATAGTTAGACCAGAAGGTGAATCTATAGTGATTGGATAGGATTCGCATAATAAATCTCCGTGACATCTTATATATATACCTACTGCCATAGTATAATTAAAGATTAAAAGAGTAATAATCAGAAGTGTGTGTTTTGTATCCGTATGATTTGTTCATATCAGGGTCAGGAGGAACTTGTACAGTTACTTCTACCTTTCGAAGATTTTCAGGTTTAAGTTGAAATGCAAATTCATCAAAAAAATGATTATAAGCTTGTAAAATAGTATCATTGTATTGTGCGTTTAAACAAGAAAATTGACAACCATATTGCATGCTAACCGTTGTATTGTAATTGTTGTCATCGTCTGGAGTACAAATGGTCATATTGGTTCGATTGAAATCAATAAGTTCGTCCATATCGGGTGTATGCACTACATTGTTATAGGGCAATACACGCATGAATACAGATTTGCCTCCAATGTTCACATATTCCATTAATTTGCTGGTGTTTAGTATTTTTTCGGTTTTGTCTACAATAATAATGACTTTGGACATGAGAGATTTAAGAGGTACTAACCCTAAATTGAGATTATGATTTTCATAACTGTATTCGCTCGAGAGTAAATATTTTCCAAAATGAGTACTGAGTGAAGTAGCGATGCTGTTGTAAATTTCAATATGACTACTTTTGATTCTGAAATGTAAAAAGAGTGGGTCGGATGCGTTGGGACAATTATCCGTCATTCGAGCCGTGGATATGGCATTTTCAGAAACATATTTAAGAACATCATCTAGATTTAATGAATTATAAGTTCCCTTAATTGTATAGTTAGGAGAATTAGAGGTAGACACTACAGCAGTTCCATTTACATCATATACTTCAAAATCAAGAAGTCGAAACCCTTGTTTGATACAATTGGTAAGTGCGCACATGTTGACATAATCATTCGTAAAAGCACCGGTTGCACAACTATTGTAAGAAGATTTCACGTAATAATCGTATAATTTATTATTGAAACGTGGGTCGCGCGTTCCAATGCCAGTTAACTTAGTAGGTTCAATGGAAGCAATACTTTTACAATTCATAGATTGTTTCATAACTTGTATAATTGTGTATATAATTAAGCCAACAATCAAAACAATCGTGATATACACAAATACAGAATCTTCCATATATTATACAATTAAAATTGAATCGGATAATTAACTTCTATGCCCTTATATACAATGGATTTCGAACCTGTCGAACTATACTTGGGTGGAACTCGTCTTCGGGTTTATCGTGATGGCTCGATTGAAAGATTAATGAAATCAGGTAACTGGAAATATATCGAGAACAAAATTAACCATCGCCATGGATACAATGTGATTATGATAAACAATGTTCAATATACGAGAGCACGTATCGTAGCTTACGCATGTTTGAACTTGGTTTCGTTGACGAACAAATCAGTTGTTCTGCATCATAAAGATGCTAACCGATTGAACTGTAGCGTGGACAATTTGTCCATTGAAAGCTACAGTTCAATCAATTACTACAGGAAGGATACGCAAGGATTCTACAAAAATCCAAATTCGAATACGTACGTGGCGATGATTACTAAAAACGGAATTACAAAACGTCTCGGAACTTTCACAACTGAAGACCAAGCACATCAAGCATATATGAATGCACGAAATGAATTACTATCTTAATATTATATTTTTTTTGAATTAAATGATTGCAAACTAAAATTGAGAAATATTAGTATAATGATACTATAT
>Ga0078894_10003846_pt1 | contig 11430 bp, 11 predicted proteins | sample LauGreSu1BDMLBSD_2_FD_67506 | JGI IMG/M metagenome (GOLD analysis project Ga0078894, IMG submission 67506) | Freshwater lake microbial communities from Lake Michigan, USA - Su13.BD.MLB.SD (version 4) (version 4) | ecosystem: Environmental > Aquatic > Freshwater > Lake | place: Lake Michigan... | reverse complement strand
GCTGGTCATCGATCTGGTCTGGTCGCAGCTACGACAACGCTATTGCGACCCGCCGCGTTTTGCCGCCATCGCCTATGGCCGGCTCGGTGGCAAGGAACTCGGCTACGCGAGCGACCTGGACCTGGTGTTTCTCTACGACAACGACGACGATCGCGCCACCGAAGCGTATTCAGTTCTCGCGCAGCGCCTCGGCGGCTGGTTGTCGACGCGCACGGCAGCGGGCCTGCTCTTCGAAACCGATCTGCGGCTTCGTCCCAATGGCCAGGCCGGGCTTCTGGTCTCCACCGTCGAGGCCTTTGAGCGCTACCAGCGTGAGTCCGCATGGGTGTGGGAGCACCAGGCGCTGTCGCGGGCACGCTTTGCGGCCGGCGACCACGATCTTGGTGAACGCTTCGAGCAGGTCAGGCGGTCGGTGCTGTCCATCGCGCGCGATCCTCACGCGCTCGCGAAAGAGGTAATCGCCATGCGGCGCAAGATGCATGACGGCCATCCCAACCGAAGCGAACTCTTCGACCTGAAGCATGATCGCGGCGGCATGGTCGACATCGAGTTCATTGTCCAGTACCTGGTGCTTGCGCACGCGCGGTCTCATCCGCAACTGCTGGACAATGCCGGCAACATTGCGCTACTCGGGCGTGCTGCGCAGGCCGGGCTGATCGATCGCACGCTGGCCGACGAGGTGGCCAACGCCTACCGGCGCTACCGCCAGCTGCAGCACAGGCTGCGCCTCGATGACACCCAGTTTGCGCGGGTGGCGACCGAGGTCGTCGCGGGGCAGGCGGGGTCCGTCATATCGCTCTGGCGCCAGACCCTGGAGACCGCCGCGGGCGAGGGTGGTTAGCGCACCCGCGGTCTCGCCCTACGCAGGTCTCGTTGTAGCTGGGGATGTGGCGCACCCCGGGTTCCGGTCAGCGGCCGAGCAGCAGGAACACCGCCGATCCCGCCAGGAGCCCGTACAGCGCGTTGCCGCTCAGCCTGACCACCCCCAGCAGCACCATCGCCGACAGCAGGCGCGAGTCAACCAGGAGCGCAGGCGAGAAGGCTGATGCGGCAAGCCAGGGCTTGAACACTTCCGGCGCGACCAGCGCCGTGAGCGCTGCAAGCGGCGCGTAGCGCAGCGCCCGTTCAAGCAGACCACGCGGACGCAAGCTCGCCGGCACAAACAGGAACGCGTTCCGGAGCGCGAAGATGATCACGGCAAGCATCCCCGTGACAATCCAGATGTCCAGAGCGGTCATGTTCATGGTGCAGACCGGTGCGACCGCGCACGCGCCTCCAGGACCAGCGGCGTGACCACGCCCGCCAGCACCGCGAGCAGCATGCCGGCCCGATGCGGCCACTCGACCCCGATCAGCGCCACCACGGTCGCTGCAATGACCACTGGCCAGGCGAGGCTCACCCTCATGGCCTGGGCAATCAGGGCGAGTACCGCGAGCGTGCCGAGAAACCCCAGGTCGCGCCCAGGCTCCGCATAAGCCATCACCGCAATGCCGAGCAGCGAGCCCACCTGCCAGGCGGCCCAAACCGGCAGATTGAGCCCCATGAAGAGCGCCGTGCGCTGGGCCCGGCGTTCGCGACCGGAAAGCGTCTGGTACACCGCAAGGCCCGAATCGGTTGTCATGTAGCCCGCAAACGAACGAAGGGCGGGCGGCAGTCGCGACAGATCACGTGACAGTGATGCGCTATAGATCATGAACCGCAGACTGGTGAGAAACGTGGTGAAACCAATCAGCGCAAACGACGCACCCGATGCCATCAGCGGGAGCGCCGCCAACTGCGCGGTGCCCGAGAACACGATGAGCGTCATGCCGACAGACTGCGCAACACTCATGCCGGCCTGGATCATGGCGACGCCTGCGATGATGCCCCAGACAAACGTGCCGACCATGCCGGGCACCGAGAGCCGGGCGCCCGTCGCGAATCGAGCCCGGCGCGCGGCGGCGGCCGGGCGCTGTCCTGCGTCTGCCACGGTCCTCAGCAACGCCTTGGGGCCTCAGGGCGAAGCGCGCGCCACACGCCCCAGCCCCCAACCTGCCTGCTTTGCCACCCAGATCGCACCGACCAGGCACACCAGCACGAAGGGCAGCGACAGCAGATTGAGCACCGACCAGCCGTTCACGAAGAGGAGCGCCCCCGAGGCAGCTGAACTGGTGATCATCACGCCAAAGACGCTCATGTCCATGAAGCCCTGGACCTTGTTCTTTTCAGCGGGCCGATAGCACCGCGTAAGCAGCGCCGTCCCGCTCGTGTACATGAAATTCCAGCCCACGCCGAGGAGAAAGAGCGAAATCGAGAAGTGCATGAGATCGACACCCGACAGCGCCACCATCACGCAGCCCGCATTGAGCAGCACCCCGATCACCATGATCGGCAGGATGCCGTAGCGGGTGATCAGCGTGCCGGTGAAAAGACCCGGCGCAAACATGCCGATGACGTGCCACTGCAGCACAAACACCGTTTCGTTGAAAGACAGACTGCAGACTTCCATGGCAAGCGGCGTTGCCACCATGAGCAGGTTCATCACGCCATAGGACAGCGCGGCCGAGGCGATGGCGAGTATCGCCATGGGTTGGCGGAGGATGACGGAGAGCGGCCGCGCTTCACCGCCCAGCACCGGTCCCGAGGGCAGGGTGATGCGCAGGAGCTGTATCAGGCCAAGGGACAAGAGCCCGAACACCATCAACACGAGATAGGTGCCGGCAAACTGGTGTGACAGGACCGTGCGCGACCACTTCGAAATCTCCGGACCCAGAATGCCGCCGATCAACCCGCCGGTGAGCACAAGCGAGATCGCCTTGGTCTTGAACGCCGGCTCGTAAGCGTCGGCTGCATCGGCCGCCGCAAAGCGCAGACTCGCACCAAACGCGTTGTAGATGCCGCAGAGGAAGGTGCCCAGACACAGCAGGGGAAGACTTTCGATCGTCATGGCCCAGAACGCGACCAGCGCGCTCACCATTGCAGCCACCGAACCGACGCTGTAACCCGCGCGCCTGCCGTATCGGCGCATGACCGCTGCTGCCGGCATCGACCAGATGGCGCTACCAATCACGTAGGACGTGACCGGGAGCGAGGCAAGCATCTTGTCGTTGGACAGTTGCAGTCCGGCCAGCACATTGACTGCGATAAGCGTGGCGTTGTTGATGAGAAGAAGCGCCTGCAGGGTCGTAAGCAGACCGACCTGAAACCTGAGGGTGGCGAGCATGGCGAAGCCCTGGGCCGAAGGGAGAACCGCTCAGTCTAGCAGCCCGAAACGCGGGTCTCTGAACGCGTCAGGACAGAACGAGACCGGCTTCGCTAGAATAACGGACTCTGCGCAAGTCTCCCGACTGCGTGCCCCAGTTACTTCCCAGGAGAACCCCATGTCGATGGCCGACCGCGACGGACTGATCTGGTTCGACGGCAAGATGGTCGACTGGCGTGATGCCAAGATCCACGTGCTCACTCATACCCTGCACTACGGCATGGGTGTGTTTGAAGGTGTGCGCGCCTACGACGCCGTGGGCGGCACTGCCATTTTCCGCCTGGCAGAGCACACCCGCCGCTTCTTCAATTCGGCAAAGATCTTCCAGATGGCGCTGCCCTTCGATGAGGCAACGCTCGCTCAGGCGCAGAAAGATGTCGTCCGTGAGAACAAGCTTGCGTCCTGCTATATCCGGCCGATCGCCTGGATCGGCTCGGCCAAGCTCGGCGTCTCGGCGCGCGGCAACACCGTGCATGTTGCGATTGCCGCCTGGCCCTGGGGTGCCTACCTGGGTGAAGACGGCCTGTCGCGCGGCATCCGCGTCAAGGTTTCTTCCTACACCCGCCACCATGTCAACGTCTCCATGGTGCGCGCCAAGGCGAGCGGCTACTACGTCAACTCGATCCTCGCCAACGCCGAGGTCACCGCCCACGGCTACGATGAAGCCTTGCTGCTCGACACCGAAGGCTATGTCTCCGAGGGCGCGGGCGAAAATGTGTTCATCGTCCGCAACGGGGTCATCTACACACCCGACGTCGCCTCGTGTCTTGACGGCATCACGCGCGATGCCGTCCTCACCATCGCTCGTGATCTTGGCATTGAAGTGCGCGAAAAACGCATCACGCGCGATGAGGTTTACTGCGCCGACGAAGCCTTCTTTACAGGCACCGCTGCCGAAATCACCCCCATTCGCGAGGTCGACGACCGCACCATCGGGAGCGGCCGCCGCGGCCCCATCACCGAGCAACTTCAGAACGTGTTCTTCGACATCGTCGGCGGCCGCGCGCAGCGGTATGCAAACTGGCTCACGCCGGTAGCCTGATCGTCCCTCATCACCCAGCCGGCAGCCATGACTCCAACCGCCGATTCCGCCGCGCAACCACCCGCCGTCGAACTCGACGGCGCTGCGCTGCCCGCCTTCTGCCCAAACCCGGCCATGCCTGTCTGGTCAGGTCATCCCCGCGTCTTTCTCGATGTCACCACCACTGGCGAAGCCCGCTGCCCCTATTGCGGCACCACCTACCGGCTCAAGCCTGGCAGCGCGCGGCACGGTCACCACTGACCTGTAGCGTTCCATACCAGCCCTTTGCGCAGCTTTCACACCGGATCGTCCAAGCCGACCATGCCCCCGCCCCTGCAGACGCCGCTCAGCGCCGAGGCCGTCGAAGAAGCCTTTTATGACGCCATGCGGCGCGGCGACCTCGCCGCCATGATGGCGTTGTGGGCCGACGAGGATGAGGTGATCTGCGCTCACCCGAACGGTCCGCGCCATGTCGGCCTCGAGGCGGTGCGGGCGTCCTGGGAGTCCATCCTGTCCGGTGGCGGCGTTGATATCGCAGTCCGCGCGGTGCGCGGCCATGCGGGTGCAGTGCTTGCCGTGCACAGCGTGATCGAGACCATCACGGTGCACGGCCAGCGTGCGACCGAAACCGTCGAATGTGTCGCGACCAACGTGTTCGTCAAGGGTCCATCGGGCTGGAAAATCCTCATCCACCATGCCTCGCAGGCGGGCGAGAACGAGCCGGCCGCCACAGCGCCCCAGGGCGCGGTGCTTCACTAGAGCCCGATTCGAGTTGTCTGGCTACATCGCGCCACGTTGGCTGCCGGGCGCTCACCTGCAGACCATCTGGTCGGCGCTCGCTGCACCCCGACCCGCCACGCCGCTCTACCGAACCCGCTGGATCACCCCTGACGATGATTTCGTCGATATTGATGCGGGGCCTGCGCCGCCCGCCGAAGACGCCCCCCTGTGGGTGCTGTTCCATGGTCTCGAAGGCAGTTCGCGCAGCCACTATGCGCGGGCCTTGCTCGCCCACGCCACCCGCATCGGCTGGCAAGGCGCTGTCATTCATTTCCGCGGTTGCAGCGGCACGCCCAATCACCAGCCGCGCGCTTATCACTCGGGCGACTCGGCTGAAATCGACTGGATGCTGCGCCGGCTGCATCGCGAGTATCCCCGGCGCCCGCTCTTTGCCTCCGGGGTCTCGCTGGGCGGTAATGCACTCGTCAAGTGGCTGGGCGAACAGGGGGAGGCGGCTCGCTTCGTGCGCGCGGCAGCCGCGATCTGCCCGCCACAGGACCTGCAGGCGGGTGCCGAGGCCTTGTCACGCGGATTCAACCGCATCTACTGCGAATATTTCCTGCGCACCCTGCGGCCCAAGACCCTGGCCATGCTCGAGCGATGGCCAGGCCTGGTCGATGGCCAGCGTGTTCGAAAGGCCCGCGATTTTTTCGACTTTGATGACGCGGTCACTGCGCCCCTTCATGGCTTTGCCAGTTGCTACGACTACTGGTCCCGCAGTTCCTGTCGTCAGTTCATGGGTGCAATCCGCGTGCCCACTCTGGTTGTGAATGCGCGCAACGATCCCTTTGTGCCGATGCACGCGCTGGCATCACACACCGAGGTGAGCCCGTTCGTGACCCTCGACTATCCTGAGGCGGGCGGTCATGTTGGCTTTCCGTCGCCGGGCGGCGCAGCCGGATTCAACTGGATCCCGGCACGACTGGAAGCGTTCTTTCGCGCGATGGGAGACCTCTGACGTGTCGCCCCAATTTGATCCCTTGGTCATCCGCGCGATGGCGCGATGGCCTGATGTTCCGGCAGTGTTCGGGTGGCTGCGGCTCGACCCGCGAGGCAACTGGCTGCTGATCGACCGGGGCCAGCCCGGTTTCAGCGAGCAAGCGCACGGCACCGGCAGCCCGATCACCAATCCAGCGATCATCGACTTCATTGGACGCAACTACGCCCACGATAGCCAGGGGCGCTGGTTCTGGCAGAACGGTCCGCAGCGGGTTTTCGTCAGACTCGACCGCGCCCCCTGGGTGATCCGGGTAATCGGCAGCGGCCCCGGGGCAAGACTCGTCACGCACACCGGGGTCGCCTTCGAGGCGGTGCGGCGCGCGGCATTTGGCCCTGCCGGCGAGATTCTGCTCAATTCTGACCAAGGCTGCGGTGCGGTACACGACCTTGACGCATGCTGCCTTCAACTTGAGGACGCAGGCGACTCCGAGACGCCGGTCCTGGTGCTGGGCGAAGCGCGCCTGCCTGTGCAGCGCTGCACGGATCCAGAGCGCGAGTTCGGGTTTGTGACCGAACCGGCCGCCCCCTGAACCGCCCCCGCCACGTTCTCGCTTTGAGGGCCTTTTGGGTCAACGGCGGCATTTAGCGGCAAAGTTTGCACTTTATTTCAGTAGAGGAATTACGGGATCATCAGTAACCTGATTCGCTTACTTTTGACCTAAGTTGCATGGACACCGAAAAGGCCTGCTCGGCAATCCGCTCCCTGATCCGCGTCCGGCAACTGCTGGGAGATGCCCTGTCGCCCAACAGCAGTCTGATACCGATTGATCTCCTGCTCGCCGCGTCCTGTGCAGAGCCTGGCAGCATCAGAAGTCTTACAGTCAAGCAACTGTTCGCTCAGCTGCGTCATAGCGATCGTGCAGTCCGCATGCATTTCAACCGACTGGTCGCCGATGGCATGCTGATCACCGAAGCCGGTGCCGGCGACCGCCGCACCAAGGTCGTCAGGCTGTCATCGCGCGGTGAAAAGCTGCTGATGCGTGCGGCCTCAACACTCCTGCAAGCGAGCGAGCCCATCACGCCGGCGCCATCCAGGAACAACAAGCCGCCCGCCAGGGCTCGCAAGCCCGCGTCGCAGCGTTAATCGCCCCACCGGGCCTGGGCTGATCGCTCTGGGTCAAACCCTTTCTATAGAATCAGCTTTGCGGTGGGAGGCCGATATTCCCACCCTTCATCCAAGGAGACCATCTTGAACATTCAGCGCCTATTCGCCGGCGTGCGGCTTGTGGCCGCAGGCGCGGCATTTGCTCTCGCTGCGGGGTCTGCAAGCGCGGCGCAACTTCGCTGGGCCGCCCAGAACGACATCCTCACGCTTGATCCGCATTCGCAGAATCACGCCACCACCAACAACATCGTCGGTCACGCCTACGAGGGTCTGGTGCGCTACGACAAGAAATATCAGGTTGAGCCAGCACTCGCCACCAGCTGGCAGGCCACCTCGCCCACCTCCTGGCGCTTCAATCTGCGCAAGGGCATCAAGTTTCACGACGGCACCGACTTTACCGCTGACGACGTGATCTTTTCATTCGAGCGCATCCGTCAGCCCCAGGGCACGATGCAGATCTATGTGGCGGGCATCAAGGAAATCCGCAAGGTCGACAGTCACACCATCGATCTGATTCTCGACAAGCCGGTGCCCACACTGCTCAACAATCTCACCACGTTCTACGTGATGAGTCGTGACTGGTCAGCCAAGAACAAGTCCGAACGCATCCAGGACTACAAAGCGAAGGAGGAAACCTTTGCCTCGCGTAACACCAACGGCACCGGCCCCTATGTGATCAAGGAATGGCGGCCTGACCAGCGGATCGTGATGAGCGCGAACCCCGCCTGGTGGGACAAGCTCGAGGGCAACGCCACCGACATCGTCTACACGCCGATCAAGGCTGACGCCACACGCATTGCCGCGCTGCTCGCGGGCGACGTTGACATCGTCACCGACCTGCCCACCCAGGACGTAGCGAAGCTGCGCTCGAATCAAAATCTGTTCGTGCTCGATGGCCCCGAAGTGCGCACCATTTTCATTGCGCTGGATACCCGCAGCGATGAACTCAAGCATGGCCAGAAAGGCCCGAACCCCTTCAAAGACGCGCGCGTGCGCCAGGCACTCAGCATGGCAATCGACCGGCAGGCGATTCAGCGCACCATCATGCGCAACCTCTCCATCCCGGCCGCCATCATGGTTGCACCGGGGGTGAACGGCCACACGGCTGAGCTCGACAAGGTGGCGCCCGCCAACATCGACGGCGCCAAAAAGCTGCTGGCTGAAGCGGGTCACCCGAATGGCATCGAATTCACACTCGACTGCCCGAACAACCGCTATGTGAACGACGAGGAAGTGTGTCAGGCCGTGGTGGGCATGTGGGCCAAGCTCGGCGTGCGCGCCAAGCTGAACGCGATGCCGTTTGGTCCCTTTGCCCAAAAGTTCCAGAACTGGGACTCAAGCGCCTATCTGCTTGGCTGGGGCGTAGCCACCTACGACGCGCAGTACACGCTGCAGTCGCTCATCCGCACCCGCACCAAAGGCGCTGATGGCAACTTCAACTTCTCCGGTGTGAGCAATGCGCGCGTCGATGAGCTGGTTGACGCCATGGGCGTTGAAACCGACAAGGCCAAGCGCGACGGCATGATCCGCGAAGCACTCACCATCACGCGCGACCAGGCGCTTCTCGTTCCGCTTCATCATCAGATGCGGCCCTGGGCGATGAAGAAGAACGTGAGCATTGCTCACAACTCGAACGACGCGCCCAAGATGTACTACGCGAACATCAAGTAAGGCTTGCGCGCCGCGGCCTGGCCTCGAAATCATCGAGGTCAGGCTCGCGGGTGAACCGCCAGTAGTCCACCAGCCGGAAGGGCATCGGTCCGAACACCCGGCCGCGCCGGTTTCGATACCAATTGTTCATGCCCGGATGCGTCCAGACCAGCTCGGCATGCTCGGCGTCCACTTTCTCGATATAGCGGTCATGCACATCGCGCCTGACCTCCAGCCGATCGACGCTGCGCTCGATCATGTTGCGCAATAGCGTGGTGATGTAGCGCACCTGGCACTCGATCACGAAAATCAGGCTGCCACCGTGCGCGAGGCCGGTGTTGGGGCCGTAGGTCACGAACAGGTTCGGATAGTCAGGCACGGTGATGCCCAGGTAGGCGCGCGGGTCATCATCCGACCAGGCCTCGGCGAGCGGCTGGCCCGATCGACCAAGCACTGTCATGGAGCCAAGCATCCGCGCGGCCTCGAACCCGGTGGCGAGAATGATCGCGTCGACTTCATGCCGCGAACCATCGGCCGCGATCACTGCATCGGTCTCGATCCGGTCAACGGCCTCGGTCACCAGTTCGACATTCGGGCGCTTGAGCGCCTGGTACCAGCCGTTGTCGATCAGAATCCGCTTGCCATAGGGCGGGTAGTCCGGCAGGCACTTCGCCACCAGATCGGGACGCCCCTCGAGCTGCGCCAGCAGATACTCGGTCATCTGTTGGCGTTGCCGGTCATTGCGATAGTTCATGGCGCGCTCTGGGTGCGGCCACGACGGATCGCGCCGAACCGTGGGAAGTAGCCCATCGCCGAAGCGCCACATGAGGCCGAAGCGATACCAGGGGTAGTAGTAGGGAATGTTCTCGAGGAGCCACCGCTCGCCATGGCTCACGGTGCCGTGATAGTCCTGCGGGGGGCGAGCCCACTGCGGCGAGCGCTGAAACACGGTCACCTTGGCAGCGCGGGCGGCGACGCTCCTCAGGAACTGCATGGCACTCGCCCCGGTTCCGACCACAGCAATGCGCTTGCCTTCAAGCGGCACGTCATGACGCCAGCGTGCGGAATGCCAGGTCGGGCCAGCAAACTGCTCCAGCCCCCGGATGGACGCGATCTTGGGCTGATTGAGTTGCCCGGTGGCCGAAATCACGGCCTGGTAGCGCCGCTGCGACACGACGCCGTTCGCATCGCGCAGGCAAATCTCCCAGACGCTCTGCTCATCGTCCCAGCGCATCTGCTCGACTTGCACGCCGAATTCGATGCGTTCACGCAAGCCAAGCTTGTCTGCCACCGCACGCTGATAGGCCACCACCTCATCGCGCTTGGAGTAGTTGCTGGTCCAGGTCAGGTTGGGCGCAAATGAATAGGAGTAGTAGTGATTGGGTGTGTCGACACCGGCTTCCGGATAGTTGTTTTCAAACCAGGTGCCGCCGAGCTCGGGGTTCTTGTCGACGATATCAAAGGCAATCCCGAGCTCGCGCAGGCGCCCGGCCGCACACAGGCCGGAAAAACCGCAGCCCACGACCAGTACCCGAAACCGCTCAAGCTCAGCGCCCGCAGGCTGCGCGTTCCAGCGCACCTCGCGGCTTGCAAAGCCCATTTCCTCCATGGTCATGTCGGTGTAGTCGCGCGGGACATTTTCGCCAACACAGACGCTCATCATGCGGGCAAGTTCATCGGCAGCAAGCGGAGGCGGCAGCGACCGTCGGCCGTCGGCCAGTTCGTCAAGCACGCCGGCAATGGCCTCGCGCACCACCGCCTGCGCGGCATCCGACAATCCGCCGCTGCGTTCGGCAAAAATGGAGATGTCGCGCTTGGGGCGAAAGGGGTCTTCCAGCCAGCGCGGGTCGCGCGTGATCTGCGCGAGGCACATGAGAAGCGTGGGCACCGAGGCTTCGCGCAGCGCATCGGCGCGAGAGAAGGGGGACATGAAAATTCTCCGGAGAGCTCAACAGCCTCTGACAGGCTGGCATAAACGGGATGACAGGCGATCACCATACACCTGGATACAGCGCACGACAGACCCCCTCAGCCAGGATTTGAGACCCGCTCACGCGCCTCATGCTGAAGGATGAAACGCTGGATTTTACCGGTGCTGGTTCGCGGAAAGTCGGTTACGAATTCGACAAAGCGGGGCACCTTGTAGTCGGCCATCCGGCTGCGTAGCCTCGCGGTCAGCATCTCGGGCTCAAGCGTTTGCCCTTCATGCAGCTGAATGAACGCAAACCCGACCTCACCGAGACGACGGTCGGGCACGCCCACCACAACGGCTGCTTCACCTCGGGCTCGGCTTGCAGCAGCCGCTCGATCTCGGCAGGGTAGGCGTTGGTGCCGCCGACTATGAACATCTCCTTCAGCCGACCGGTAATCTTGAGGTAGCCCGCGGCGTCCAATGACCCGAGGTCGCCGCTTCTGAACCAGCCATCGGGCGAGCGTACGTCGGCAGTGGCCTGTTCATTGCGGTAGTAACCCTGCATCACCACATGGCCGCGAATCCGGATTTCGCCAACCTCGCCCGCGGAGAGCGCTCGACTGCCACCCGGTTCGAACACGCCGACCTCGAAGTCGCCAATCGGCCGACCTTTGTTGTCGCAAAGAATCTCGAGCGGATCATCGAACCCACTTGCGTTGGTG
>Ga0078894_10003844_pt1 | contig 11433 bp, 11 predicted proteins | sample LauGreSu1BDMLBSD_2_FD_67506 | JGI IMG/M metagenome (GOLD analysis project Ga0078894, IMG submission 67506) | Freshwater lake microbial communities from Lake Michigan, USA - Su13.BD.MLB.SD (version 4) (version 4) | ecosystem: Environmental > Aquatic > Freshwater > Lake | place: Lake Michigan... | reverse complement strand
AAAAAGTGCAAAGAAAAGCCGTAAAAGTTATAAAATACAACCTAAACGAAAAAGTGCACGTAAACAAAAAAGTGCAAGTTATAAAAGAAAATTTGCTAGAAAAGAAGAACTTATCAACATCGTAAAAACTCAATTTTCATCATTTACAATAGAGGAACTTGAAGAGGAAGACGATCTATCTGAGTCCTACATTATGTTTGAAACACAATGTTCAAACGGAAAATTAATTATATTTACAATATATCGATCAAACATTATGAAGATTAATCTTCTACAAAAATGTGATGATGAAAAAGGTGGTAGTATACTAAATAAACTAATCACGATTGGAAAAAAAGCACATGTAACCCATATAGAACTTGAAGATGACAGCCATCTTGATTGTGATATTCCATTAGCCGCTTATTACATTTTAAAGTATGGAATGTCTTGGTATAATAAATTTGGATTTGTATCAGAAAATGATAAACAACATCGTATCGAAAATGAAAGAATACGAAATTTACCATTAGAACATTTCATTCATGAAATTGTTGATGCAACAAATAAAGATTTTAACCGTCGTTGGGATAAACGTGTACAATATGTTAGAAAAACTGCGCCAGAAGAGTTGGACGAATTCATAGCACTAAAACCTCCTGATGTTGATGTCTTATCAACCATTACAGAATGGTATCAATGGTATCCAGAAAGTAAACGATACCATTCTGTAAAAGATATGATAAAAAATATGATAATAAATCTAAATGATTGCAAACACCCTCGCACACAATTTTTTAAAAAAATGTTAGAATACACTGACCTAATCATATCATATGATGTCAATCTAACCTTAACATTATAAATATTTGTAATATTTTTAATATTTTTAATACTCGCAATAATCTGGTATATTGGGGATAGAAGGATCATAGACGCCCTTTTTTGCCGCTTTTTCTAGTAAATCGTCTAAGATTCTATTAAATTTATCAGTGTGACCAACCTCATCGCACAATGCATGAGCGATTTCATGTAAAAGAACAAGTACTAATTGGTTTCTTGCATATAATTTTCCATTTTTATCCTTTTTACATATGTGCACATATGTTTTATTGATGGTATAACTTTTACGTCCCTCAAAAAATTTGAGACGATCGACAATCTTGTTTACACTAGGGTCAACATTTCTAACTTGCTCAACTAATGCGAGAACATCGTCGTCTTCCATTTGATTTTCATAGTTATCTTGAATCTCATATAATATCTTACATGCCAATAAAATAAATAAGATAGTGCCCAGTACAATTGATATACAATAAGAGAGTGATACCATAATTTATAATTTACTAAATAAATAATAAAAATGATATTTATTTTAATGAAGAATACTAAACATAAATAACATAAATAATAAGATGTCTCTTTCTTTTATCTCATCAAAAAAAGAAAACGTTCGAACTCTTGCAAAGGCGATCGAATCGTTTCGATCCAAACATCCCGAAAAAGAATTTATCGATATTGCATACGAACTATCATTCTTTCATCGATTTCATCACGACAAAAATATTAAAAAAACGTTTGATTTATTGAAAACAAACCAACTTGGCTTTAATCATCCAACCTTTCGAGAGATCTCAAAACGTATTACAGAAATGGACCACTTTATGGATAAACCTTTTGAAGTTGTTGAAGGTGTCAACCAATGTGGAAAATGCCCAAGTCAGAGAACACTATCATACAGTCGTCAAACTCGTGGAGGAGACGAAGGAATGACCGTCTACGTTTTCTGTATCGATTGTAAGTTTCGTTATACAATGAATTCGTAATTATTATTGAAATTATTGAAATTATTGAATGTCTGTCTCTTCTCCTGTATTTGTTTTAACACCTGTCTCATTAAAGTACGTAGACAAAACGAGATGAGGATATCTACAATAACTATGCAAAAAATAAGCTTTGGCGATAAATAAATCAATCGCCCATCGTATACTTCCTTGTACATTCACATTCTGTAATAATTTTTCAGCGCCTTCTTTAGAAATAATGTAGCCAAACGTACCCCCTATAAAATTTCTACCTCTAAATTTTTCATATGTTTTTGAAGGGCATACAAGCCTTACCATTTCATCACCTCTTGGTGGATGAAATCCAAGAAATAAAAAATCCATCACACCCTTAGCCATCTCTTCGCAATCTTTTGTAAGACAATCTTTGATATCCATCGTTTCATTGAATTCAAAATCATCTTCCAATACAACATAACCATTGGTTGATTCATCCACTAACAATCGTTGCCATAAACTTATATGACTTAACGCACATCCAATCACACCCCGTCGATTAAAAAAGTCATTATCTTTAAAAATTGATAAAATACGATCTGTTAACACTAATCGTGAACCATCTACTGCCTCTATAAATTCATAATTTTCAATCGAATGATTTTTTAATATTTTTTCAGTAGCTTCTTTACGGTCTACACGACGAACCAAATTTACAATTTTTATCGGATACATAATTTTATTATTAATGAAATATTCTTTATACTTCATTAATAAAATAAGACATGAAAACTGTTTTTACCGTATCTCTTCTTTTAATTCTTCTGATTATTTTTTACTTTAAATATTTTGAATGGTATACAGACAACACAATTCCCACCGTATCATTTCCTTTCAAAAATATTTTTGACGATAAAGGCAATAAATTAAATGTTATTCTTATCGCTGCTCCATTTCGTTCGAAAAAAGATGATGAATTATACGAGTCCTACAAAAAACAAGGACTTTCATTCGCTGGTATATCGAGTTATCTTGATTTTCCAAACCCGATCAACAACCCATACGAAGACACTTACCATGTCCTACAAAAACATAACTACCCATCCATGGTAACAACTTGGTTAAATTGCTTCCGAAAAAATGGGTACACTCAACCATTTTCACATCTACCGAATATGCTTCTCACAGAAGCAGATTTAAAAGATGTGTCAACCGTAAAAATTGACCCCACTATACCCAAAGAATATGATTTTTTATACTGCTGTTTGCCTGATAACGACCAATGCACTCCTGGATGGCAATCCTACAATCGTAACTGGGATTTAGCTAAAAAATGTTTAGAAGTCATGTGCAGTCAGTTCAAGTTGAAAGGTATTCTTGTAGGACGAAAAGGATGCGAGTTTACCAATCAGTGTGACGGAATTGTTAAAGTCGTACCTTTTCTTCCCTACAACGAATTTCAAAAAGAAATTCAAAAATGCAAATTTCTGTTTGTCCCTAACGTATCCGACGCATCACCTCGTGTTATCACAGAAACAATATGCTATAACATCCCTGTTCTTGTTAATCAGAATATTCTTGGAGGATGGCATAATGTCATTCCCTCTGTAACAGGCGAATTTTTTACAGATGAAAATGATATTGCATCATCGATTTCAAAACTTATGAAAAACTACTCACAGTATCAACCTCGAAAATGGTATGCCGAAAATAGAGGAAATACCATCTCTGGAAAAAAGTTGGCAGATTTTTTAATTCAACATTATCCCACTCTTAACAATAAAGACATGAAATATGCAACGATTACTTTGTAAAAAATATAAAATATAACTTTTTATTATAAAAAGTTATAAAATATAAAGATGTTCAAAAAAAAGACATATGATACCCCCTATCGTGCCCCACGTGATCACACGTTTAAGGAAATGATAGAAAAAGTACTGAGAAATCGTATCTCTCAATCATACATTGATACTATCCTGACACCAGAAGGGATGACATATTTTTCTAAAGCATTTACACACTCATCAGTAGATCCAGTCAATAATTATGAATTTTTAGAAACACTCGGTGATCTCACATTAAATAAATGCGTGTTATTTTATTTATGCAGAAGATTTCCGCAATTAAACTGCCCCGCTGGGTCTGACATGATTTCTAAATTAAAAATAAGTACCATCAAATCTGAAAGTTTCGCAAATATCGCAGAATCTATTGGATTTTGGGCATTTATTTCAGTTGATCAAACACTTCGAACCGATCCTATCAGTAAACGGAAAACCCTTGAAGACGTATGCGAATCATTTTTTGGTGTACTAGAATTGCTAGGTGACAAATACTTCACAATCGGTATCGGATATGAACTATGCTATAAAATTGTTTCGTTCATCTTAGACAAAAAAGAAATAAGCCTTGACTATGAAGAAAATGTCGACGCTATCACACGTGTAAAAGAAACATGCGACGCCTATACTTTTCTTGGTACTATTTCATACCAACCATCAAAAACACAAGACGGACGAATCATGGTAGTTGCGTATCAAACAACACCAGACAATAACGTCACCAACCTTGCAAATGGATACGGAAATGATCTAAAAGAAGCTCGACAAGACGCTGCGAAACATGTCCTATCTTATCTAAAAAGTAAAGGAATTCTAAAAGGTGTATCAATGAAAACAGCAGAATTATGTGTATAATAAAAAAAAATATTTATAAAAATAAATGAGACGTAAAGCCATTAATATTGTATTGGATTTAGATAATACACTCATTTATTCACACGATTCTAGTAAAATTAAAAAAGATAACCCTGAATGGCTCTCAAACTATTCATATGAAAATATGGACGATGACTATGTTGTATGCGAACGACCAGGATTACAAGTTTTTTTAGATTGGCTTTTTAAAAATTTTAATGTAATGATTTGGTCAGCGGCAAGCCCCGATTATGTTGATTTTATCGTTAATAACATCGTCAAGAAAAATCCATCACGTGTAATCGACCACATTTTTAATTCCAATCAATGCGATGAAAGTCAAAAGAATTATGATGGTGATACAAAAAATTTAAATTTGTTATGGGATGGTTACGATTTTGAAGGTTACGGTCCCTATAACACTCTTATCGTCGATGATATGGGACACGTATGTGAATCACAACCATCAAAATCCATACGTATTAAAAAATTTATCGCAAATCAAAAGAGTTTAAACGATAACGTCTTAGATGACATTAAAAACAATCTTTCTAAAATCAAAAAACGTTTTCTTGATCAAAAAAACAAATCACCATCTTACACACTTGTCGGTTAATTATAATTTAATAAAATTATAATATATAAATATTAAATATAATGCAAACGAATAATAACGATAATATACAAAATATACAAAATTTATACCGTTTACTTCGTATTTTAGACCCTCAATCCAGTCACCAACCTCCTCCTCAACCATCCTACCAACCTCCTCCTCAACCATCCTACCAACCACCTCCTCAACCATCCTACCAACCACCGCCTCAACCACCTCCTCAACCATCCTACCAACCACCGCCTCAACCACCTCCTCAACCATCCTACCAACCACCGCCTCAACCATCCTACCAACCACCGCCTCAACCTGTATCGTTTTCAAATATTTTTACAAATTTAATATCAACAGGTATACGTACCTATCTTGGACAACAAGAACCTCCTCAATGGGTATACCAAACAATGGAATTTATATCGTATATACAAGATAACGTTAGTGATAATGACATTGAAGACATCGAAGAGAAAAAAACAGTTAAATATGAAGGACGTATAAAAAGATTTGAAAATGAACCTGGTGATGAAAAAGAGTGTAGCATATGTTTTGACCAATATTGTATAAACGATGAAATTGCACTTACAAAATGTAATCATTATTTTCATGTTACATGCATGGAAAAATGGTTAGGACACGCTTATAACTGCCCTGTATGCAGATCGACTGAAATATAAAATAATAAAAATTTTATATTTAAATTTATCGTACACGACTGGATCGATCTCGATCATCACGAGACTCACGTCCGCGATTCGAATGCTCACGATCACCACGAGACTCACTCACACGACTAGAACGATCACGATCGCCACGAGACTCGCTTACACGACTAGAACGCTCACGATCACCACGAGACTCACTCACACGACTTGAACGCTCACGATCATCACGAGACTCGCTTACACGACTAGAACGCTCACGATCATCACGAGACTCGCTTACACGACTAGAACGCTCACGATCACCACGAGACTCACTCACACGACTTGAACGCTCACGATCACCACGAGACTCACTTACGCGACTAGAACGATCACGATCGCCACGAGACTCACTTACACGACTTGAACGATCACGATCATCACGAGACTCACTTACACGACTAGAACGATCACGATCATCACGAGACTCGCTCAAACGACTCGATTCTCTTACACGATTAGAACGATCATTATCATCACGTTTTTTCTTAATAGGAGATGGCTCAGGAAAATCATCACTACTTTCGCTATAATCGGTAGAACTATCTGTCACATCGTTGAAGTGATCTTTTCCAAGTGACTGGTAATATCTTAATTTATCACGACTGTAATTAATGTCGTAAATATCATGTGTTTTACTAACATTTTTAGTTTTTGGAGGTGTTTTATCTTTCTCACTTTCTTCACTTTCATCTTCGCTTCTTCCCCTTTCTTCACTCTCATCACCACTTTCTTCATCGTCGCTTCTATCCCTTTCACTTTCTTCATCGTCGCTTCTATCTCTTTCACTTTCTTCATCATCGCTTCTATCCCTTTCACTTTCTTCATCGTCGCTTCTTTCATTCTCACTTTCTTCATCGTCGCTTCTTTCATTCTCACTTTCTTCATCGTCACTTTCTTTCTTAAAAAATTTTTTAATCGTTGAAACGTTAGAAACAGGAGCTGCTTGTTTTGGAGGAGGAACGACTTGCTTAATAACTTTTTCAACTTTCGGTGGAGGAACGACTTGTTTAACAACTTTTTCCACTTTCGTAGGAACAACTTTTTCTACTTTCGTAGGAACAACTTTTTCTACTTTCGTAGGAACAACTTTTTCCACTTTCGTAGGAACAACTTTTTCCGGTTCAGTTTTTTTTGCGACTTGTTCAGTTTTTAATTCACCATTACTTAAATCAACAGATCGTTGTTTAGAGGGGTCTCCTCCAAGTTTTACGATAATAGCTTTGAGTTCATCCTCTTTTGATTGGTCAAGTATCCAGCCATCAAAATGGGGAGCACGACGAGCATTCATTGCTTTTAGGATAACACCAATAATATTTTTATCACCATACACATGTATTTTCTTCTTTGGTTGATTGGGAAATACGGTATAAGTAATAATATCGGTCATTTTTTTAGCTTTATATTATAATAGGTCTTTAAATTATTAAATTATTATATTAAAGACTTATTCCATCCCATAAAGTAAGGAAATTAAAGAAATGTCAAGTGAATTAACGGCATCATCAAAAAATGTATTTTTAAATGGAGATCGAGGAGCTTTTTTGTCAAAGGGTGCAATTGACCGTTTTAAAGTGGATGCTCGAACAAATTCGTTAAAACCATCATCAGCCTATTTTAAAGAGGGTTGGAATTATACAATTTCTGAAAGTACAGATACAACTATTGTGGCTGATATTAGTGTAACCATGTTCCAACCAACGTCTCTTCAAAAAGAAAAATTAAATGAAAAATTGAATGCTATGAAAAAAGATAGACAAAATAAAACTCAAATTGCTCTTCGACTAAAGAAAACTGTTCCACAAGAAATTATTGATGCGTATATCAATGCGAAAAAATCAGTGTCCATCAACTTTATGGATCCCTATGATGTCATTACTCACCCAAAAAAATATCAAAACGATATCAAAGCCATAGTCCAATCAACACTCCATCTATCCAATCCCTATACGACCTATTATAGACTACTTGATAAGTATCTAACATCCTCTTCTACACCGTCTTCGTAATTCATAAAATATATAGTATATATTTTAAATATTTTAAATATTTTAAACATTTTAAATCGTTTACCGTATTTACTGGAAGCTGCTGACCGACACTGTTCCATTCGTTGGCGCAACTTGCGACAACATCTGAAGCTGTGGATTGCCGCGACCACTGCCGGGCATAACAGCTGGGTTGCCACCGTATAGTTGAGTAAAGTTGGTAATGGCATTTGCCTGTTCGCCACTGCCACCAATAACAGAAAGAGCGCCAACAGTAAGCTGAGAGGGATTGCCAGGACTTTGAAACCATCCTTTCTGGCACGGATCGACGCAAACTGGTAAATCGCCACGAATGCGGTCAACAACACCATTACTGCGGTTGAAACGACCAGCTGATTTACCTGGAACGATCATGTAACGATCAAACATCACAACGTTCTCAGGGGGCGGGCCCTGACCAGCTTCCATACTTCCGATAGGAAGCTTCGAAGCCTCAGCGGCTTCTTTCACTGCATTGTTGTAATTACCAGAAGCATATCCAGGAGCAGGCGAAGGATTTGATGGGTCATTTGACATATAGCCTTCAACAACATTGGCATAATCCATATTCGACATATGCGAATTCGAACGAGGAGCCTGAAAGTTCTCAGTAATACCCATGTTGTTTAGCGACGGAGGGTTATAACGAATCTGAGCGGGAAGGTTCAGAGACGGTGAAGGGGCGGTAATGGACTGATTAAACTGGGGGTAGGATACATACGAGTGGTCAGTTACCTGTGCTGATCCAAGACTTGGTTGATAAGATGACTGGTAGTCAAAGTTTTCCTTGACCTCTGGTTTCATGTCATGACCATTAATCGATACAGCTTGCAATGCACTCATCTGTTGCATCATTTGTTGGTTACCAACACGCTGGAGTTGTTGAAGACCCGATGTTACGGTTTTAGGGTCAGATGCGGACACATCAGATGGTACGCCATTTTGCAGCATTTCCTGCTGACGTTGAGAACCAAGTTGAATGTTACCCCACCAATTTTCACGAATTTCATCTTCTTTATTCATACTCATCACAAGAGCGCCAATGCCAACCGCGCCAAGTAAAGTTAAAAGTAAGTTATCACTGCTCATTTATAAAAAGAAAAAAATAATTAAAAAATATTTATAAAATAAAATTATGAGTATTGCTGAAAAATTATCACAATTATATCAAGAATGTAAAATGAATAGTTTACTTAAATTACTTGAAGAAAAACAAGAAGATTTAAAATATCAACAAAAACAGATAAGTAAGGCATTTGATGAAAGCGCTTTTTCAAGTCAAAAACCTGTAAACGATGCAATAGCTAGAAAGAAAAGAATTATTGATGAAATTGCTATGATTAAATCTCAGCTTCCCCAACCCAAAACGTATGGATTTAAGAAGTCGGTGAAGAAGTCGGTGAAGAAGACGAAGAAGTCACCTAAAAAATCTGCGAAGAAGTCTCCTAAAAAGGCGAAGAAGTCTCCGAAGAAGACAAAGAAATGTTAAATTTAAATAAATAATTTATAAATTATTTAATAATAAATGAGTCATCATTGTACAAAATCTGTTAACGATAAATTACTATTTTTTGTAAATGGCAAACGTGTATCAGAGGCTCACTATCGCTCTCACTACAATGTGAACGAAAGTGCTTGTCTTACCAAAGAACAACGAAAAAATATGTTAAAACAATCCATTGCCAATTATCAAAATCTACAACGCGAACACTCCCAACTATTATCATCATGTGAAGAAAAATTAGGAAAATGCAATAAACGTGTATCCGAACTTGAAGCAAGCCTTCTAAAAAGCTCGCAAACCCTCACTAAAAGATGCGAAGAAGATAAGAAAGCGTTAGAAAAAACCATTCAAGCTCTCCGTGAGAATCGTGACGACGACCAAAAGTATCAAGGTCAGAACGAAGAATTAGAAAAACTTCGTCAGGCGCTTCGTGAGACCCAATCAGCCTTTAACGAAGAAAAGACAAGTTTTAGCAGTAAACTCGCTGCTTTCGCATCGGAACGTCAAACATTTGAAAAATCGATTCAGGACGTCCAAAGACGTTCGGAAACATGCGAAAAAAGATATGAAGATGTTCTTTCCGAAAAGAATGTGATTGAACAAGAACGTGACAGTATTCGTAAAGAAATCGCCGAAAAAACACGTCAGATCGAAGGATTAACGATGGAACGTGATGAATGCCTCGATAAGATTAAGACGCGTAAACAGAAAACTGTAGCCGAAGATAAATCCCTTAAACAAACAGTTCAATCAAATCAAGCTGAGATCGATGAGAAAGAGGCTGAACGTAAAGAACTTCTTCGACAATTAAAAGATATTACTGATGATCGTGAACAAAAAGCAATCGAAATTACAACATTGAAAAGTGAACGTGAAACACTTCGTCGACAATTGGATAAACATGAAAATAATCTTAAAACCCTTAAAGAAAAATTGGCAAGAAATGAACGCGCAATTAACGATATGACAAGTAATCGTGAGGAACTTCTTCGCGAAATCCAACTGATGAAAAGCGAACGTGGTGAATATGGCAATAACATGAAAACCCTTCAAGACAATTTGGAAGTGACGAAACGTTCTCTTGACGAGATGAAAGTCGAACGTGACGAAATTCGTCAAGAAATAGAACAGGTTCGTAACCGTTTACAAATTGTTAATGAACAAAGCGAGACACTCCGTCAAGAACTAGAAAAGATTAAAGGTGAACGCGATGGATACCTTAACCAATCATCTCAGGATAAAGAACAGATTAGAATCCTTACTGATCAGTTGACAAACACTACGAGTAATATTCAAATGATGCAGAGAGAGCGTGATGAACTTCGCCGAGAGTTGGAAAAAATCAAAAGTGAACGTGACACATCATCTAGACATCAACAAGAGATTAGAAGTCTTACTGACCAGTTGAAAGGAAAAGATTCTGATATTCAAACGATGAAGAGAGAGCGTGAGGAACTTCGTCAAGAATTGGAAACAATGAAAAGTGAACGCGATGGATATCTTAATCAATCATCTCAAGATAAAGAACAAATTAGAAGCCTTAATGATCAGTTGCAGACAATTGGAGGCGCTATCGAACAGAAGACTCGCGAGTATAATATACTTCGTAAAGAACTTGTTGAAATGACCTCTTCGCGTGATCAACATACAGAAGAGATTAGAAGTCTTAAAGGTGAGTTGCAACAAGTGATCGCCGACCGTGAAACACTTCGTGGAAAAATGGAGCAGATTAAAAGTGAACGTGATTCTCTCTTGACTGAACGTGATGGTCTACGATCTGAAAATACGCGGATGGTATCAGAAATGGAAAAGCTTACCGCTGATCTTGCAGCCGCTCGTCAAAATCTGGTAGTCCAGCCTACATTGCAAAAAATCGAAGAATACAAAGACAGCATGGAACGTTTTAGAGAGGAAAATGTTAAGCTTAATGCCGAAGTCGAAGGATGCAGCTCTCAGTGTGATTCAAAAATGGAAAAATTGAAAGCTGAATTTGCTGAAAAACAAGAACAGTCTGACGTATCCATTCTAGCATTAGAAACACGTATAAAGATTCTCCAACAAGAGTTGGAGAAGGAACAGAACGCTCATCGTCAAACAAATGAAGCATTTGAAAGACATAAACAAGA
>Ga0078894_10003842_pt1 | contig 11435 bp, 19 predicted proteins | sample LauGreSu1BDMLBSD_2_FD_67506 | JGI IMG/M metagenome (GOLD analysis project Ga0078894, IMG submission 67506) | Freshwater lake microbial communities from Lake Michigan, USA - Su13.BD.MLB.SD (version 4) (version 4) | ecosystem: Environmental > Aquatic > Freshwater > Lake | place: Lake Michigan... | reverse complement strand
CCCCAAAACCCCTCATAAATTCTCTTAAAATAATAAAAAATTAGTACTTCAATCAGTGTTCAAAACGCAGCCGACTCCTTGAAGCACCCAATGAGATATGTGTCTGTCTGTCTTCAAGTCTGCTTCGAAACAAAGACCGACACCCATAGCATTCTTTCTTGCTTAAGTCGTATAGACTGGTGTTCTAATAGTACCCCTGAGTTTAAGTTTGTTAGCTTCCACCGGCACAATCTGAATCAAAGGCATTTCTTCAATAAGTTCCTTAGGATTCTAAACATCAAGACAGTCTTTGTCGGTGTTCCAGCGGGCTCCCTCGATGTAAATGCCTTGTACGTAAGTTCCTTGATCAATTCTCTTTGTGATCTTGGCTGGATCTCTTTCTTTAAGGACAACTGTATAAAGAGTAGATTTATCAAGAGCCCATCCCTTGCTTCTGCAAGTAGTTTGCACCAATGCAGTTAAATAGGACGCAGGAATGTGGAGGCCAGATAACCAAATGACTTTTGGTTCTTCTACTTCATCCCAAAACTTGTACTGCTTATATCTTCTGATAAAATGCTCTATCCAATTTACCAGATTCTTTAATGACTGAGGTGCTTTTGACAACCAATCTGCAGGAACGAAACCATTGAACATAGAGTTCGCTAGTTAATCAAGCGCAACACTCATACCGATCTCACCGACGAGTGCTCTCTTAAGGTTATACAAAGAGGTAGACATAAGATTTAGTAAAAGGTTGAATCGCTCAAGTTCTTACAGTAGCACGACCTAAGTAGGAGTTGGGGTCTCAAACTTCTTTCTAATATTGAAAATGTCAAATTCTACTGGAAGTTTGGCCTGAATGTCTGTAGCAACTTTAGCGATGTGCTCTTCTTTGTTAACTCCTCCTGCACCTCCTCCGCCGTCACTTGTCTGCATAAGTAAGACATTATTCCAAAGTTCTTTGACAGAGTTACTGAAGTATTGGATTTCAGCATTGCTGTGTAGACCGAAAACAGATGGGTTAGTGAACAAGGGAATCTTCTCGATTTCAGCTTGAATCAGTTCAATCGTATTTGTCTCAAATCCTGGAATTTGATAAAGGAAATCTGCACGACTAAAGAAGAACATTTGGTTGCTATCGAAAATAAAGTCACCCATGAACTCCTTTAAGTATGTGTTCAAGACTCTGCGATCAAAATCGTCAGTAACACGACCTCCGTACATAGCCTCACCAATAAGATATCTCAAGGTAGACCACGGGAGTTCTTCTTCGTTTGTGGAAATAGCCTTATTGAGATACAAACTAATTAAGTTGAGTGAAATACGGAAATCACTGTCATTGAAATCATAGCTCACATTCCATCCAATCTTGCCGAATTTCTTACGCTCTTATATGACTGCATGGAAGAAAGAAACCACATAGATAAGAGACTTATACTCGGGATTAGGACACTCATTCAGCATTTCTTCAGTAACTTTAGTGTATGCTGATCTCATGTTAGCTCCTAAACCATCTGGTGGTTCAGTGACTACTTTGATTGATCTTTGCAGGATACCAAGAGGGAATTAGTCAGTAGGATTGGTCGTTAGCCAAAGTCTGAATTGTTTATCAGGTTTGGTAAGGGATTCAATAATTGCCTCTAGTTTCTTAAGCCAAGAGGTTAGCAAATGGCAATTCTAAAGCATGACCCAATATCCTCTAGTAGCCCCACTTTCAATCGCAGACTTTGCTTTGTCTCCCATACCTTGACCAAGAGCGAGATACTTGAATTTAGCAGGTCCAAAACCGAGATTTTCTCCTAGAATTTCAAGTTCTCCTTGTGGATCAGCACCAGGCGATAGAATAAATACGATAGGTGTCTTCTCAGTAGACTAGGCGTATATCTTATCGTAAATAATTGGTGGAGATTGTACATACTGTTGTCCCATTTTTTCAATAATATACTGCTTAATAGCGTTGATGCAGCGATCGTTTCTGAAAATTCTGCACACTATCAATTTCTAGAACTTATTAAGCTTGTCGTAGCCACAAGGCATTGGAATCATTTCTGGTGTTTCGTGTTCGTACCACTTCCTCCACGCTTATTCATTTTGTTTAATACTCTCAGGGAAACCAACCCAGACATCACCTAGAGCATCAACCTTGCAAGCATCTTTCCATCCATTAGGAGTGATCCATTTATTTGGACGATCTTCGACATCCTCAAGACTTGTGTTGCCTTTCAAGAAGAAGTCAAATTCAGCGCGATTTAAATTACCGTCACCATCTTGGAGCATGGTTGTCATTTAGAAGCTGAACATCAATTTGTGTTTTTCGAAAATACCCATACAAGTAAATTCGTAAACAAGTGTGGTGACTTTATCAATAATAAATCTAAGTCTTGCCTGAAGTACATTGTCTTTTTTTGAAGTTTCTAGACCATTCATGAATACAGTCATGTAGCTGTTAAGTGAATACTCGTACATTTCATTGATGTTGTACAAGTTTGCGATAGCGAAGAACAGGATCGCACCTCTTTTAGCTACACCCTTGTACATTTCTCTGTTTTAGTCAATATCTTCAGATGTTGCTTTTGCCTTTATTAGATCTTATTCAATTTTAACTGATTTTGTCTTTGCGTCGTCGAGTACTTTAATCAAAGGCAAATTCTCCACCAATGGGCCTGTTGCTTTTGACAATTCTGAAAGTAAAATGTCTTCAAGTTCTTTAAGTTCAGCTTTATTTGCCGAGGTCTCAACCACAAGTTGTTTGCGTTTGGCTTCCAACTCTGGTCTTTCGTAACCTACCACTTCATTAAGCAACTGGTCACGCAGACCCTACATGGTCACACTAAAGTTGATGATCATTGTCTTGCCAAATACTTCTGGGGTATAAGCAGGATTACCAATTTTTGTTGTCAGGTAAAGTCTGAAGTCATGATTGTAATCGATCTTTGCATCACCGAGTACTAATATCTCAACACCTGCTTCGACTACAATGTTCTTTTCTAAAACTGGATCAATCATAGGATCGATTTCAGTATCAATATTTTCGAAAAGAACGGGCTAACCAAACTTGATAGCCATTTCAAGACGCTTGATATAGTCAGCCTAATTAAATGTAAGTAGTTAGCAGTTGCTACGTTTTTCCTTTTCTTTTATCCAACTGACAGCTTGCATTTGGGGATCAATACACAAGGGCCATCTGCTTGCAAAATTGGTAAGAATACCGTTTTGAATCGACAATTCATCGGAAGGTAAACCTTCAGAAGCCCATTTAGCGACTTGGACTTCATCTGTAAGGAATTTTTCAAGTTTAAAATCGTCACTGTTTGGAAGATTTCTTTGGATTAAATCGTTCTTCCAGTGATCAAAAATCATCTTTTTGCGAAGAGGGAAGTTGAATGGACCACTGTAACTTAGGAAAGAAGATGCACTCAGGCAATCACCAACTAGCTTAATTTTATCTACTCTGAACTTCTCCATATCATTACCCCAACGCACCTATTCACCTGCAAGTCCTGTGATAAGTTTACTTGCAAGGTTAAGTTTTTCGGTTAATTCATTAGAAATCTTAACTAGCTCTTAAAGCTTGCCCATTTTTTCAGATTTCTATTCATTTAGAATTGCAAGACTTGCATTTAATTAAGACAGTGCATTTTCTGTTGCTTCTAAATCTGCCTGGGCTATAGCACTTTGCTTTCCAAGTTTTTCTAAAAGAATTCTCTTCGGCTCTACATCCTTAAATACATCGTAGCACGCATCTGTACTAGTAGACCATTTGAATAGACCACCAGCAGCTGCTGACTTTTTATTAACGAACTCTTGTAATTCATTGCCTGTTAAACCAGAAATATTTTACAATTCCTTAATATATTTCTTGGCCCTTGATGCCTATTCACCTTTACATTAAGTAATGTCGTAGTTTTTAAGACCATCAAGAAGTTTCATATCACCAAGCATGATTTGTTTAACTGAGCCCCAATCATCCTGTTTATTGTTTTTGTAGAAGTGGAAGGCGACTGTACAAACAAGCTTGATAGCGTCTGGAGGTTGTGGCAAAGCTTTTATTTCAGTAATCGCGGCTGCACTAACTTGCTTAAGAGCTTCTTTTGCAGCAGCTAGAGCTGGTGCTGCAGCTTCCATATCTCTATCAGCTTCATCCTTTTTAATCTTTATTTCAGCAGATTGAACAGCCAAGAAAGCTTTCTTTTCACTGGCAATCTTTTACTTCTGGCCTGCAACTTCTGACTTTTCCGTGATATCAGCGATCAATTCCTCAACAACCACTTTCTTTTCAGCAATTTCCTGATTCTTGATAGCTAAATCTGCGGATAGAATCTTGGTGTCCTCTGCAGCTTTAGCAAGAGTTGTAAGACCACCTTCAAGACGACGGACGCCTGAGTCTAAAAGCTTGCGTTTGCTTGCTAAGAATTTCATGTAACCTTTGATAAAGTCAAGATAGTTCTTTGGAGTACTGTAATTCTTACGTTTGTAAATAGTATCGAACTCCACAGAGTACTTTTGAACTGAAGTGTGAATTAACACAATGTGGTTAACAACATTTACTCTGTGTTCATCATCTAGCTCAACATCTTTGATAAAGTAATTTGCGACATCTTTAAGCGCTTCCTCAGGCCAAGGGAAGAACCAATCTAAGGTTGTATTACTAACTAAACCTGGGAAGTCACGACATCTGATTCTTAAGGTATCGCCTGCAGGAGACATGCAAAGTACCAAATGTAAATTTTCTCTACATCTGTTAATGTAATATTGCCATCTGAACTCCTTAGTCTCGGGTAGCTTTTTTTAGCGAATTTCATTATCTAAAGGACTGCAAAGCCCTTCTTTTTGATCATCAGCAAAAAGACCTGGGACCATTCCTATAGTTAGAATGTTGTTGATCAGCTCAAGGAATCCATTTTAAACGACATGGGCGTCAGTGAACATGAATGTGCGCTTCTTGGTGACGACTTAATCATATAATTCCAATAGGTCATTTCTGAAGTCTTCTTCTTTGTAGTTTCTTACCAAGTTAATTGTCCAGGTCTTGTACCCTGCAACGAAAGTTGCAAGTTTAGTCAGACTTTGCTTTCCTGAACCACCAAAACCGACAAGAAGTGCACAACCTCTTGGGAACCTGATTATTCTATGGATCTTAGTTAGATGATCAAGGGCATCATTAAAAAGCACTAAAGCCATTGGTTTGTTTTCATAGCCATAGTCCTCAAGCATTTTCTCCATCTTCACAGAAACTTCTGACCAGCCTCCGATATCTTAATAAAGGCGTGGATCTTCCTTTTCTTCATCTAAAGGATCTGACAGTATGTAATCTGCGAACAGAATAGGGTTCTTTATTGCTTCTTCGGAAACATCGTTAAAGTATTACTTTATCAATCCAACAATTAATTGATCGCCTACAAGAGCTCTATCAACATCAGTAATTAGTCTATCACTGAAGACTCTCAAGCATTCGTTACGCCATAAACGGATCAAATTTGCTTTTGAATTCACTTTATCGGGAGTGCAAAGCATTAGGCCTTCATAAACACGTGAAAGATCTCTTAAGTTAAAAATGTAATGGAATTTTACTGGGGTACGAGGAAGTTTCTCTGAGCATTGATAGTAAAGGCTGAGAGTTGCTTAAGTAATTTGGTCGATTACACCTACGCAATCTTCAGGGAATTCTAACAAATGCTTTCTAAGCATACTGGAATAGATTTTTTAAATTGACTCTTTGCTTGGGAAAGTGATATTGAAAACGTCGTAAAGAGACATCAATCTAGGGTCCACTCTATTGTTACCTCCACCTGGGGGACTCATTGCACCAACATATTGGATATCGATAATGTCTCTGAGTTCCAAATCTCCTCCTCTCTGGTATAGTTTGTTTGATTCAACTAAAAATTTAAGTAAAGCGTTTGGCTGTTAGGTACCGTATTTATCAATAATAGGCATGTTCAAGTCATCAATGAAAAGGACCATTTTCTTACCAGAAGTCTTAGGACCGTAGCTCTTAAGAGTTTTCTTGTCAATGTTCTCTTCGATGATATCCTAAAAGTTTTTGCTGCTAGTTCTTGATGAGAAGTTAACGTTTAATATTGTGTAATTATCGGGATTTAAGCCTCTGAAACAACTAAAAACTGTGACTGTTTTTGCAGTTCCAGAATCACCACAGAACATAACAGGACGTTTATTCATTAACAACGTATTCATCAGCCATGAATATTTAGTTGTATCAGTTGTTGGAACGAGAATAGAAGAGAACTTTTTGTCTGCTGGTACTTGATATTCTTCAACTTTCTTTTCCCAAGGTTCAAGACTGAGATTTTTCATATCATAAGCGTTCTCATAGAGATCTTTAACAAGAACTCCGCCAGATAGACTGATCAAAAATGCGTTGAACTTCTCTCTATCAGCTTGTACTAAGGCACCACCTAATGACCATGTTAGACAGAAAAGGAATAGTTTCTGTAAGTCTTCTGATTCTTGGGGTGGATTAGCATCTGGAGGTGGGAGAATTGCATCAATCAAATGGGTCAGTTGTTATACAAGATTGAGATTTGTACGAGGAGTGATAAAATTAAGTGGTTCTACAAGTTCTTCTCCGTTAACACCATCGAAAATTCTATTCAATAATGTATCTAAGAATTTTTACGCTAGATCTTTGAAGCTATCGTGTATCTCTACTCCGTATCGCTCATTCTTAAGTTTGAGCCAATTAGCATAGTAAGGTTTCCAGCCAAGATTCTTGGGGTCAACATAAACCATACCACAACGAGAAATAGTAGCTGGTGATGCATATTATAGATCATATACTTCGAAAAGCATAGCGCAATACCTTTGTAAACGAATACGATCACCATTTGCCAAAGTAAGTATTTTGTTGTCGTCCATGACTGAGTTCATATTCTCTACCCACACTGCATCCACATCACCATCATACAGAATCCAACGTGTTTCTGGTTTAGAATCTGCATCACGAGGGGTATTTGCTTCCTTGAATACTTTTGACAACAGACCATCAGTCCAATTTCTCGTCTCTGCGTCAAGGACACCATAAAGTTCGTCTGTGGTGATCATCTTAGGGTTTATAATATCAATTCTCACATTAACTTCCTCCTCCTCTTTCCTAGCTTGAGCCAGTGTATTAATAATAACTGACTTTCCAGCTCCGGTGGGTCCAACAACCATAGTTGTGTGTCTGGTAAGCATGGTCTCAAACAATTATACGACTTTATCAACCTGTTGGCTGAACACAGTCTCCTGCTCATGTTTGAATCCTTTCTTCTCCAGCACATCACAGATCTTTTCTTTGAGCTCCTCATTACCTACACGAGAAGCCATCATACCAGGGAATAAATCGGCAATCAAACCTTGAAACAAAGGAACATCTTCGTAAACGAACTTTGGCATGTTCATGTCTCTAAGAGCACGCATTAGTACGACATCCTCAGGTAAATCACTGTACTAACGTTTTAATGAACCGGCCATGACTAGCACCGATTTTAAAGCACGGAGCTTGAAGTCATAATGGTACTGCTTTGACAACTACTCTTCTGCAAGTTTGTAAAGAACTGTCATCTTTTTAGCAAGGACTTTTGCTTGTGTGAATCCCTCTGACATAAGCATGTTCTCACAGATCAAAAGTAAATCTGGCTGGACCATAGTGACTGGTCTGAACAGAGCTTTAAGATTATCAGGCAATTCTGAACGTCCGGCATAACCTGGATTCATGGTAATGAAAATACCGATTGAAGTAATAAGTCTCATTTCTTGATCAAGGAAATTGATTTTAGGTTTACGTTCCTTGAGGCCTTGTTGTACGGCCTTGATTTGAGAAGAGACGACTGAAAGTACTTCTACGTTGATTCTGTTGAATTCATCGAAGCAACCCCAGAAACCAGTTTGAATTAAACCTGAGAAAATAACTCCCATAGCTGCATAGTCGAGCTGCTCACCACAACATGTGACGACACAACGCAAAGCTAGTGATTTAGCGAGATCTTTTACAGTTTCTGTTTTACCAGTTCCTGCAGGGCCAGCAGGGGCACCTCCTAACTTAAATGTCAAGGCAGTGGTCAATGTCATCACACATCTGTCTGTCAAAGGAGTGATAACCAACCTACCGTTAAGACCTTGATACTCGTAGCAATAATCGAAAGTTCCCGTGCACTGTCTGATATCAACATCATCTTTTTCCTGATCCCAATAAAAACGAAGTTAAGATTCCCACTCGAATTCTTTAGCGGCCATGACTGAGTCACGAACGAATGTATCTACAATATCACGTGCATGCACATCAAGCACAATCAAAGTATTTAGAACTTTACGAAGAAGACTGTCAACATCTGTTCGAACTAAAGCAATAAGGTTGTTGAGATCTACAGTTTCCTTGGCTAACTCTCGCTTCATAGCGTGTTTATCACCTTTAAGCATTTGGCGGAACACATCTTCAATTGAGAAAGTCCACCATATTTGAGTGCCCACAATAGCAATCATTCCGACTTCTTTACGAATCCACTCCATTCTGTCACATTTGGCGTAATTATAAACAGCTCTTTTTACAAAGATGTGTAAAGTCTTTTTCATTTCATCATCAAGTCTGTTCATCCAGTCTTCTATCTTACCCTCAGGTTTAACTGGGGTTTCGAATGCGTACTTCTCGTCTTCATCAGAGGTCATATGTGTGATGATCTTGTTTCCTTAGGCGAACGTAACTTCTTTATTGTTATCGTAAAGCTTGAGTAAGAAAGGCTAAATAGATCTGGGATCCGAAGAACCTAGAATCTAAAGTAAATCATCATCTGAGATGAAGTAGAATCGAGGGAAGATATTCTTTTTACTGTCTAAATAATTTGTTAAACTCTTTTGACATTTTTCTAGCTCAAATTAGATTCCCTTCAATTCATCAAGACGTTTACCACCTTCTGCTTTAACACAAGCTTGATAAACTTTGGGTTCCTACTATGTTTGTGCCATTACTTTTTTGAAGTTACCATCAGTCTTTTAGAACTTCTTAGCTTCTTCAGGAAGTTATTGTCTGATATCTTCGGATGCAAAAATGCCCTCAAGATAGCGCCATTTGCTTTGAACAAGCATCCACAGATCAATAACATCAGAAATCAGATTCAGATCGATTTCCCATTGAGTAACTCTTGCCTTGATTGATCTTGCATATTTGGATGCACCTACACCTTATAGAGTCAAAATGTTGTCTTCAAGCAGCTGCCGAATCTCATCGACCCCGAAGATAATATAGGTCTTAATCTCATTGCCTTTTTTGTATGCCATCATGTCAAAAGTCGTCTGTTTCCAAACCTAATCAATTTTAGCAATTGACTCCTCATTTTTGGCTTCTTCTTTTGCCTCTTTACAAATCTCTTAAACTTTTTCAGTGAAATTTTAAAGTTCAAGTTCGAATACTTTTGCGAGAGTAATTGTTTTAAGATTGATTTCTCCAATATCCTTACCAGTCTCTTCCATAATACGTTTCCAGTGACGCTCTTAAACTGCGGGGTGTCTAAGTTCTGAGATTAATGGCAGAGAAGTTTTGAATCCAATTATAGTCTTTTTGAGTAGAACAAAAGGATTATATGATTCGGCATTTGGTAATGTTCTTTATAGACGCAAAACCATCTTTTCGTGTGTGTCTGCTCCATTTTGTAGGATCAGGGTATCAAGTTTAGACCAAGGGGTCATTGACCATTCTTTAACATTTTCTCTGTGCTTCTTATAAATGTCGTAGATCATGTCATAAACTTTGTTTTTCTCAATCATCTCATTAAGAGCTTGATAATTGCTGATTTCTAAATCAAACAAAGTTTCAGAAAGAACATTCTCATCTTTTTGAGTCTTGAAAACTCCGCATTAGTCTTTAGAATTTTGAAGCAACTCAACACCTTCTTCTAGGCTTACATGTGCTGCTCCTGGTCCATGCATCTTGTACTTTTCGAATGCCTCTTCAAGCTCCTTCTTAAACTTGTTCACATTTTCTTTGGTGATCGTAGCATAAGCTTTCTTGTACTTGATAACATCGTGATCCTTACGATTAGCCAAATCCAGAAGATCGTTCCACATTTAGCTAATGTTTGCGACTTGCTCTTAATCGGCTTGATCAACTTGGTATTTATAAAGTTTTAGAATTCTGAATTACTCTTGTGCCTCACCAATTCTAAGCTCCATGTCCATAGACTTGTTCTTGATGTCGGCAATTACATTTAGCAACTGCTTTATAGGTTCAATAGCATTCATTTCTTTTTGAAGTGCTTCATGGTAAATGCCGATTTCTTTAACTATATTGTTTAAAGTTGACTTTGCGATATCTGTGAGAGTCTTACCGAGAATCACAAGCCATTCATTAATTTTTTCCCTAGCGCTTGATTTTACCTCAGTGAAATCAATTCTGACGAGATAGTTCTGGGTAGTATCAGGTCTAGATTTGATATTTTCTTTTATCGCTTGTTTAACGAGCCTGATTCTGTACTCAATGTAGCTGACTGACCTCTGTTTCTCAATCGATTTCTGCATTTATATGATTTTTGTTTTGTCAAAATTCATCTTGAAAGGCTTAGAGAAAAAGTTGTCGGTTTAAAAGTCGAATTTCTTTTGGAACTAATTCTAAAATTCTACTAAATCTAAAACCTGCTTTACAATGACTGAATTGTGGACAATATCGTCGTAAAATGTGTAACGAATAGTTTTTTCAGATGTTTCTTTGTCTACAGTCTCTTCGAAAATTTTACAGTGACCATCCCACCATCGACCGAATCGTTTAGCTGAATCCTGGATGTTGCGACTGAATTTTTCGAGTTAGTTTCTGCATTCATCAGCAGATGGATGGAATGACATTTCAGGGTGATTGTAGTTTGCTGTCATTTTTATTAGAGGCTTTCCCTTCCAAAGTGCCTTGTTGGCTGCAAGAGCACGCATGATCATGATTACTATCGAATTGAGAATCCTGGTTTCCCAGTAGTTGTAGTAGTCTTTCATGTCTTTATGGCCCATAGATGAAGTTCCATAAATACTAGACTCTATTAGCTTCAAGTAGGTGTCACCAATCTGCTAATGGTCTTTCACTAGTTCTTACAGAAGTTTTTCTCTGTGCTAATCAAAGAATTCAGAGAAAGTTGGAAGGTCCATAATTTACTAGTTAGCGAAATCAATAGGCTTGATCAAAACTGCTGTTTCAATTTGTTTAACAAGTTTCTCAATGCTGCCTGCGTTGCTTAGTACTTTCAATTTGGTTTCTCTGAAGGTCTCTATTGCCTTAGTACATTCTTTTATATACTCTGGGATGCTTAGACTGAACCAGTTATGGTTAAGAGTTCCCTTCTCCATGCTGTAGTCAAGAGACATAATTTGCTTTTCAAGAAGCTTTTTCTCGACTGGCCGCATGTCGAGCATAGCTGAGTTGTAGTTGCGAAGTAATTGGTTGAGCTTATCAATGTTCCTCATGTAGTCTTTCTCCTATA
>Ga0078894_10003841_pt1 | contig 11435 bp, 9 predicted proteins | sample LauGreSu1BDMLBSD_2_FD_67506 | JGI IMG/M metagenome (GOLD analysis project Ga0078894, IMG submission 67506) | Freshwater lake microbial communities from Lake Michigan, USA - Su13.BD.MLB.SD (version 4) (version 4) | ecosystem: Environmental > Aquatic > Freshwater > Lake | place: Lake Michigan, USA... | reverse complement strand
GTCCAAATGTTTGGAGCCAGTCCCAGCAGCACATACAAAGCTCCGTTCACGAGCAATGCTACCGGTAAACTCTTCTTGGTGCCTATGCGGGTAACAATTTGCGCCGAGATGAAGCTCGCCAAAATCGACCCAAGAGGCAGGCTAAGCAAAACGCTGCCAAGCATAGCTTCGCTCAAACCTAGCTGATTTTTGATCGTCGGAATCCTAGATGCCCAACTCGAAAAACCGAGGCCATTGATGAAAAAAGCGGTGCCGATGGCTATCCAGCAGCGCAGAGGTGTAACTCGTTCGGGAAGGTACAATGTCGGGCTCGCTAATTAGTACTCTCTAATTGACGCTGCCATTTGAGACGAGGATGGTCACGCCAAAGGCCACAAATAAAAGTGCGGCGGCTATGCGCACGTACTTAAGCGGGATCTTTTTGGTCAGTGCCTCGCCAAAAAATACCGCCAGCCCGTCGGCCACCAGCATCCCCGCTGTGGTGCCGATGGTTACCACTACTGGCGTTTGAAAACGAGCTCCAAGTGCAATGGTTGCAAGCTGAGTCTTATCGCCCATCTCCGCCAAGAAGAACGTGACCAAGGTGGTAAGAAACGCCCCGTAACGGGACCCAGCACTCGCGTCGTCTTCTTTATCCGGAATCAGAATCCAAGCAGCGAACACAAAAAAGAGAGCCGCGAGCACATATTTGAGCGTGGTCGGCGAGAGAAGCTGAGCGGCCCAGCCACCTGCCCAAGCTGCTAGCCCGTGGTTCAGAAGAGTGGCAGCCAGAATCCCACCCATGATCGCCCAGGGCTGGCGAAACCTAAGCATCAGGAGTAACGCCAAGAGCTGAGTCTTGTCGCCCATCTCGGAGACAGCAACCATGAGCATCGAACTGAGCAGCGCTTCCATAGGTGACCCACCAATTTCTGGTTAACGGTCGTAATCAGTAAACATCTTCGGAAGTTGTGTCAAACCATAAATTGGACGGCTAGCCAATCAGATAAAGATTTGCTAAAGACAGCCTTTGAAGTTCCCTGCACCGAGGTCGTTATGAGCAATAAATCTTTAAAAACTCTTTGGCTTACGATCAGTCTTACGGCTTCCGCCTGTGGCCCAGGCGCAGTCATTAAGTGGCCTCTCGGTAAAAAGGGCAATAGTCCAGGAACGGTAACCGCACTTGAGACCAAGCCAGAGGCATCACCTGCAGGCAATGGCGGCAGTGCGCAGTTTGCCGCAGCTGACGAGCGCAGTGCGGAACTACAAGCTAGTCCGGCCTCCGAGGCAGTGTCCGGTACGGTGACCTTTGCCAAGAGCCGGCTTTTTGATCGCCAGTTCTTATATGGATTCGATCTTCAGTACACGTCAGGGTCTGACTCCAAGCTATCACTGCTTCCGCAGGCGCAGGCATTGGGTCATGTTCCGTGTTTCTTCCGTCAGATAGGAGATGAGTTACAGCTAGTAGCTGACCAAACCCGTCTATTCGAGAGCAACATCAATCACCCAGAGCTGCTACTTGCTAAATACAAAGTTGTTGAGGAGTCGGAAGATAGCTTGACGGTTAGTTTTGTCTCTAGCGGCCTTGCCATAAATGAAGCCGTTAATGGCAAGGGTGCAGACCTGCCAAAACAAACTTGGCTCCGCTCTTTGGAGTTTGTGGCTGAGGGTGACTACCTACTTCAAGAGACAGCACTGCAACTCAAAGACGGCAGCATCCAGACCTATATGGAGACCGTATTCCCACGCAGTAATCTCGTCCCTGATGGCTACAAGCCTTTGCAGTCGGTTGCTGCCGATGAGCCACTGGCCGACCGCTACCGCTTTCTCGATACTGAATCAGTTTACGTCGTTAAGAGCACCAAGAACGGCGTGCCGGTTCGGGTTCAGACGACGTACGCCGAGCGTTTTGACATTACAGGCGGCAAGACTATCGATTGGTACGTCACGCCAAATGCTCCTGACGAACTCATGCCGATCTTTAAGAGTGGTGTCGAAGGGTGGAACCGCTACTTCAGGCCGCAGCAAGGTCGCGACGTCATGCGGTTCCTCGGTCGTTTGCCCGCCGGTGTAAAGATCGGTGACCCACGCTACAACGTCATCAACTTCGACACTGTTGCCGAAGCCGGCGCCGCTTACGAAAGCCAAGCGGTGGATCCGATGACCGGGCTACAGAGTCACAGCCTTATCTACATGCCTTACGCTTGGTACAATATCGGTCTGGGCCTATGGAAGCAGCGCGTCGGAGAGCCAGAGCAGTCTCCTAGCGAGGCTGTTGCCCGTGCTTCTATCGCACCAAAGGGACCGGAGACCTTATTTGGACGCGATCGCCGCGTCTTGAGTTGTGTCCGTGTGGCCGAAGAGGCAGCCGTTATGAGTGGCGACTGGACGGAAATCGTCGCGGCCTCTGACGCGGCATCGGTGCCAGTTCCTGCTAGCCTCGATGAATTCGCTCGTCGGCTCATGATTGCGACCCTATTCCACGAGGTCGGCCACGCCCTAGGTATGGCTCACAACTTCAAAGGCTCGTTGGCCTTCAATTCGACAACAAGTCCGAGCGAGTCGAATCCGGTCACTTGGTCGATCATGGATTACAACTACTTCCAGAACGAGCAAGGCTTATTCGAGCAGATTGGTGGCACTTCTGGACCAGTACTCGAATACGACCGTCAGTTCATCAGCCAGCTTTACAATAATGGCAAAGACGTCAAAAGCGACGACCCAGTCATCCCATCGTGCGACGACGACGAAGCTGATGCCACTCTGGGCGGTGTCGACCCTCTTTGTTTGCGTTACGACTCCGAGCTAAGTCCCATCATCGCACTCGAAAACTACTACAACAATGTTGTCGCCGAGAAAGGTGCTCGCGGGATCGAGACCAAAACTTTAGCCGAGGCTATCCGCTCGCTCCGTGCTCCAGTCACTGGCAAGTTCGCAGCAATTGTCGCTGATTCGTCGGATGATGACGTCGCCGCTGCGACCAAGCTTGGCCAAAAAGTGGGCGACCTCGTCAGCTACTATATCAGTGCCGGTGCCCAGTCTCTGCGTACCAACCTTACCAACAACACTAAGGCGCTCCGTGTGTGGGGCGATACCGCTAAGGTCGAAGACGAAGCCAAGTTCCGGCGCACTTATGCCACCGTTCTGCGCGACGCTATGGCTTGGCGCACCTTGCCGAAGGAGCCAGCAGCAGCTATCGCTGAGATTGGCGCTGATGTTGGGGATTTGCTAGGCTCGGCGACTGACAAAGCTAAGACGGCTACGTCGTCAAATGTTCAGGGCCTTAAAGCGAAGGCTGCCTTTGACTCCGCTCTAAACAATAAAGTGGTAGCAGCTCTCTCTAAGCTGCGGGCCTCGGTTTACCCAGGATTGAAATACGACGCGAAGAATCTCTTCGCGCTAAGTCTCGAGGCGGGCGGCGAACTCTCCAACTTTGAAGAACTTGCCGTGCGTCTTTTGACGGCTGGTCTGACTGCGGGCCTTGATCGCTCAGGCGACCAGATGAGCCTTGAAAAAGACGAGCGTCTGGCCGCCGCTCAAGCTCTGGTGACCTACCGTGGCGTAATGCCAGAGTTTGATGCAGCTCTAGCAAGTCTTGCGGCTGAGGCTGCAAAGGCTAAACTAACTGGAGACGCTCGTGTGCTCGCTGCAGTCCGAGAGGTGCAGCAGGTGCTCTCCAGTAAACCTGAGCCCGGAGACTCACATCGGTAGTAGGACGTCGCAAGGACCGATCTTGGTAGCCTTAGGGGCAGCTCTCTGGGCTACCGACTCGCTGTTTAGGTCTAGTGTCGCACATTCCTACCCAGCTCTGGTGGTCGTACTGATGAACCACCTGCTGCTCCTGCCGGTGGCTTTGCTCCTGGGATATCGTCACCGCGCCGAGCTCACTCGCCTAAGTTGGGCGCAGTGGTTGAGCGTGACTATCATTGGCGGTGGGGGATCGGTGGCAGCCACCGTGGCCTTCACCCTAGCCTTCTCCCGCGCCACAAATTACTCGGTGCCAGTGCTCATGCAAAAGCTACAGCCGTGTTTTGCTTTGGTGCTGGCGAGAGTCATTCTGAAGGAGTCACTGCCGCGCTACTTTGGTTGGTTGGCTCTCCTTGGCATTGGCGGCGCCTATCTTCTCTCCTTTGGTCTGAGAGGGAGCTGGGAGAGCCTAGCATCCGAGGACCTTGGCGTCGTTGGCTACTCGCTTCTCGCCGCAGCAACGTGGGGAGCATGCACCGTCTTTGGCCGGCTGGCCTTGCGGGGTCTCAGCTTTCCCGCCGTGACGGCAGCGCGCTTTATTCTTGGGAGTGCCTGCGCCGTGGTGGCTTTAGGGATTTTTACTCCTGATGCCATTAAAGAGGTAGCTAAACTCGGGACTATTAGCGCTGGTGACGCTCGTGCCTTCGCTGGCATGGCTTACCTCTCGGGACTACTACCGATGCTGATTTACTACCGCGGACTGCAGACGACTCCAGCCTCGGTGGCAACTCTATGTGAGCTAAGTTTTCCCCTCGTCGCCGTCATACTAAACTGGATCTGGTTAGGATCAGCTCTTAACCTCGGACAACTACTCGGCGCGGCCTTGGTGGTGACGGCGATCACGTTAGTCTCCCTGCCCAAAGTCCGGGCGGCGAGCTAGTTCTCAATCGTTACCCCGATCGGCTACACTGGTACATGTGTATCTGCAAAAATAGGGGGGAATCATGGCGCGTACTGTCCTCGGCCGTCGGACTAATCGCTTACTTGAGCTCGCTATTGCTAGAGCCCAAGGTCATTTGAGTTGGGATCAAATCGACGCGATCTTAAGCCCGGTCGGAGTGCGTGCCGCAGTCGCAAGTCGTAGCAACTTTGGGTTCACCCGGCGCGGTTTTGTCCGTGGTGCCGGACTCGGCGTGGTCGGCAGCACGGCCCTACTGGCCGGGTGTAGGACCAGTGGCCGCGACGCGAGACTCAGTAGCGCTGATGTTAAGGAGGCTGGACGCGTTGTGATAGTTGGCGGCGGCGTTGCCGGACTGACGGCAGCCTACCGTCTCCGTCAGGTTGGGCTCAAGACCTCAATCTACGAAGGGAGCGACCGCCTTGGGGGGCGTGTTTGGACCCAAGACAAATTTAATAGCGAGGGCATGTTCTGTGAGCGCGGCGGCGAGTTAATTGACAGCGTCCACTCAGACCTGATTGCCCTCAGTGAGGAGCTAGGTCTCGAGATTCAGGAAGTCATCGATGATCCAAAGCTGACGCGTGACATGTTTCTTTTCGGCGGTAAGGTCCGCAGCGACAAGGAAATCATCGCCGCATTTGAGCCGCTAGCTAAAGCGATCATCCGCGACATTCAGATCTTGCGTCTTAGCGACAGCGCCGTGGTTCCGACCTACAGCAGCCGGATCAGCCAAAACCCGAAGGTTCAGCGCCTTGATCGCACCAGTATCGCCCAGTACTTGGCTGGAGTCGATGCCGACAAATGGCTTAAGGACCTGATCGATTGCACCTACATGGGTATGTGTGGTGCCGATACCGATAGGCAGTCGGCCATTAACCTACTGACGCTGATAAATCCAAGCACCGAGGACGGGTTCCAGGTCTACGGCAGCAGTGACGAGTCGAAGAGAATCAAAGGCGGCAACGAGCAGTTAACGCGCGCCCTCAGTGCGGCCATCAAAGACGCTGTACCCACCAACTTAGGGCATCGCCTCGTGGCCCTGCGCGATCACGGCACCCATATGACCTTGGTCTTTGATCAAGGCGGAGGCCGCACGGTCGAGGTGTCGGCTGATCGCGTGATTATGACATTGCCGTTTAGTACGCTGAGACTGGTAGAGATGAAGGGCGTCGAGTTATCGCCGGTGAAAAAGGCAGCCATCAGCGACTGGGGCTACGGCACCAACTCTAAGCTGATGCTCGGCTTTAAGTCTCGCCCCTGGCGCACGGGCGAGCGCAAGTCAACGGGTAGCGTTTACACTGACTTTGCTAGCGAATGCTTCTGGGACTCTGCCTGCGCTCAACCAGGCAAGTCGGGCATCATCGTCAACTACCTGAGTGGCAAACGCGGCGCTGAGCAAAAGGATCATCAGGACAAAACGGCTTTGGCCGACCTCGATGCTATCTTTCTCGGTGCGGCTAAAGAGTTCGACGGGAATAAAGTCTACCAGCATTGGAACTCCCACCCATTTGCCCTTGGGTCCTACACCTGCCCCAAACCAGGCCACTACACGACGATCTACGGATCAGCCGGTGAACCTGAGCTAACCGGCCGACTACTGTTCGCCGGCGAACACTGCAGCACGGAATACGCTAGCTACATTAACGGTGCCGTCGACAGCGCTAATAAGGCCGTCAAGCTACTCGTAAGCAACGTCAAGCTGCCAGAGCCAATCTCGGCAGTTCCCTAAACGACGGGCACGGACGAAAGGAGCCGGCCCACCTCCCCACGGGAGAGAGGCCGCTCGGTCAGTCTTTCTTGCCAAAGGTCTCAAGAAACTTAGTGTGGACTGCACCTTGCTTAAACTGCTCGTTGGCCAGCAGGCGCTCGTGAAACGGAATATTGGTGCGGATGCCGTCGACCTTCATCTCAGCTAGGGCTCGGCGCATCCTCTCCATGCATTCCTTACGGTCGCGACCGTGCGTAATCAGCTTGGCGATCATCGAGTCGTACTGACTTGGCACTGTATAACCCGAGTAAACCATGCCATCGACACGTACACCCGGCCCACCTGGCTCGTGATAGGCTGTGACCTTACCTGGCCACGGAGCAAAGCTAACTGGATCCTCAGCGTTGATGCGGCACTCCATCGCATGCCCAGTCAGCTTGATGCTGGCTGGATCGAAGGATAGCTTCTCGCCGCGAGCGATACGAATCTGCTCCTTGACAAGATCGATACCGGTCACCTCTTCGGTCACGGTGTGCTCGACTTGGACGCGCGTATTTACTTCCATAAAGTAAAACTGACCGTCCTCGTCCAAGAGAAACTCGGCTGTACCGAGGGACACATAGCCCACTGCCTTAGCCAGCCGGATTGCGGCCTCACCAATGCGACTACGCAGCTCCGGAGTCATCACCGGGCTTGGCGACTCTTCCACCAACTTTTGATGACGCCGCTGGATCGAACAGTCGCGCTCGCCAAGGTGAGCATAGTTACCGTGCTTGTCGGCAACTAATTGAATCTCAATGTGCCGAGGGCGTGCACAGTAGCGCTCAATAAAACAGTCGGGATTACCAAATCCGGCCTGAGCCTCCGCCTGCGCTAGCTGAAACTGGCGCACCAACTCTTCCGGTTTATTGACCACCTTCATACCGCGACCACCACCGCCGGCAGCGGCCTTGATGATCATGGGGTAGCCAATTTCCTTGGCGAGCTCGAGGGCCTCTTCTTCAGACCTGACGACACCTTTACTGCCAGGTAACATCGGTACTTTGGCTTTTAAAGCCAAGGCTCGCGCCTCGACTTTGTTGCCGAGAGCATGGATATGCTCTGGGTCTGGCCCGATGAAGTTGATCTTGTACTCACGGCAGATACGAGCAAAATCTGCATTCTCCGAGAGAAATCCGTAGCCGGGATGCACCGCATCAGCGCCCGAAATTTCCACCGCACTCATGACGGAGGGAATCCGCAAATAACTCTGCACACTCGGACCAGGACCGATGCAAATACTCTCGTCCGCTAACTTAGCGTGAAGAGAGTCGCGGTCCACCGTCGAGTGGATCGCGACGGTTTTCAGTCCAAGCTCACGACAAGCCCTGATGATCCGCACAGCGATCTCGCCGCGGTTGGCAATGAGTACTTTCTTCATCGGTGCCCTTATTCCAACACGAATAACGGTTGGTCGAATTCCACAGGCTGCTCGTTGTCGACCAAGATCTCCTTGACCACACCGTCGAATTCAGCCTCGATTTCGTTCATCAACTTCATCGCTTCAATGATGCAGAGAGTATCACCCTTCTTGACGCGCTTGCCAATGTCGACAAAGACATCTGAGCCCGGCGACGGCGAGCGGTAGAAGGTACCGACGAACGGTGATTTTAGAACTCGGCCGGACACGGTCGCCTGAGGCTTACCTGCACCTGCTGGGCTAGCCGCCGCTGGGGCTGGAGCTACAGCGGCCACGGTGGCTACCGGCGCACCGTAAGCTTGTGGTGCAACAAAGGCGTGCTGAGCCGCTAGTGGCATGCCTGCCCCGATGCCTGGGGGTGTAGCTGTGACACTAATCCGCAGATTTTCGTCCTCAACTTCCAGCTGATGAATACCGTGACGACGCACCAGCTCAATCACTTTTTCAAGCTGATCCAGCTTCATTGTTACCTCACCTTTTCAACGTATTCGCCGGTGCGAGTATCAATCTTCAGCACGTGCCCTTCAGCAATGTGGAACGGCACGGTCACAACAAGACCAGTCTCCATGGTCGCTGGCTTACCGCCACCGCCCGAGGTGTCACCCTTGATGTTGGGCTGAGTCTCACGCACGCTGAGTTCAACAAAGTTAGGCAAGGCCACAGAAACTGGCTTGCCCTTGTAGTAGGTGACGTTAACGACACTGTTCTCAACAATGTAGTCTTTGGCGTCACCAATCTCCTCGTTAGTCAGCTGCACCTGGTCGTAGCTTTGCTGATCCATGAAGGTGTAGCTCTCGCCGTCATTATAAAGATACTGCATCGCCTTGGTCTGAACGTCAGGGATACCGACCTTCTCGCCAGATTTGAAGGTGACCTCAACAACACGGCCGGTCTCGAGATTCTTCAGTTTGGTGCGTGTAAAAGCCGCGCCTTTGCCTGGGTTGACGTGCTGAAACTCGACGATGGTCCAAGCCTGATCCTTGAATTCGATCTGCACGCCTTTTTTGAAGTCAGTGGTTGAGTACATGCGCTAGCCTCTTTAACAAACTGAAAACATTAAATGAACTCTATTTCTTCCCGTAAATTGCAAGAGAGAGTAGCTGCCTTTCGCGGGAAATTCAACCATCCTCACTACTGGCCTTGAGGACTGGACGTAATTTACCCCGGTGCAAAGGTGCAGCCATCCCATCCGCTTGGGAAGACGACACCTCAGTATGCCTCAGGATACGCCGAAGCACACCGCGAAATCGCCCGAGGTCGACAAAGCGCTGGCGCTGAATGCCCTCGCCAGGTCGGCGAATCGGTCCTCCGCCGGTGGCATGGACGATGTCTCCCCTGATGATCGGACCTTGGCCAAAGACTGCTTCGCCGCCTGGAACGCGGGCAGCAACCTGCAGTGGATAGAGCCGCTCGAGCAGCACTACGTGACCGTCGTAGACCAGGAGATCACCTGGCTCTGCTCGAGCGGGATCCTCACCAAGGTCGACCAAGTGGTAGCGCTGCCTAAGCGCATCGGACGAAAGGCTAAGCATCCGGGCCGTCTCGATATAAGGGTAAGGGATACCGGCAGAAGTATAAACCAACGCCGTAAAATGGCTGCAATCGATACTACAGTCGCTGCACACCGGGCACTCTTTAAGGCGCGCCCTCGCCGCTGGATGGCGGGAGGTAAGGCAGTCGTTGCAAGCATTACAGGCCGCGCTGTCACCAACCTGCCTACCACCATAGACGTAAGACACCTGGGCCTCGTCGAGCAGGTGGGCCGCAGCGTTGACGAGCGACTGCCGCAGTTCATCAGCCGTCGGCTTCGCTCCGGGGTGAGAGCTAGCTGCACCCGAGCTTAGATGCGCGGCGAGCAACAACCGTGCTGCCCATGTTATAATCAACATACTATCTCCTAATTGCCGCTGGGCCGCTCTGCGGCCTTGCGTCCTCCCTACCTCAGGTCATTTGCCCCACTCATTTTAAGCAAAGAACATCGTGAACGCACCTCAGCATACCAAACAAGTTCGTGCCGTGCTTGCCGTCGAGGCAACGATACTGGCTCTTTTGTTTCTTGCTGCGTTTGTCTTTTGGAAACACTTCTGCGGGGGGTCTCTCGACTCCTGCCTGGCAGGAGATCCGCTGCCGCGCGTCTTGACCTTTCTTTTGCTCTCGGCGGTGCGCCCATTTATTTTCACACCTCTAGCATTCCTGGCCATCTTAGGCGGTAAGACCTTTGGCATCTGGACCGGGGCATTGCTTACGGCCATCGGCAGTTCACTCGCGTGCCTTGCCGTATTTGCCATCAGTAAGACGGCCGCACAGCGTTACGCCAAGCCTTGGCTCCGCGCTAATCTACCGGCAACGTTTAAGTTCCTGCGCTCACAAGACTACAAAATTGTGTTTGCCGCTCGCCTCTTACCGATACTGCCGTTTGATGTGCTGAGCTTCCTCTTTGGTGCTCTTGATTTTAGGCTGCGCAGCGTCGCCATCTTCAGCTTTCTCGGGGTGCTGCCCGAGGCCTACCTATATGCCAAGCTGGTAGATCCCGCCGAGACGGCCCTCGGCTCCACGGTCGCCCTCTTGGAGCTCGTTGCCGTGAGTATCATTGCACCACTGCTGGTGTTTGAATTTGTTAGCCGCAAAAATGGCTCCGGCATGTGGCAAAGACTCAAGGCCGTCATGGCCGAGATTCGCTACGAGGCTAGAGTCAATAACGACATCGTTAAACAGCACCGCTTTGATCCAGATAAAACTCCAGTGCTGCTTCTTTATGGCTTTTTCTCGTCCCGCCGCACGATGACAAAGCTTGAACGTCTCTTGTCGGAGCGAGGATTCCAAGTCATGTCGTTCAATTTGGGCGGCCTGCTTGGAACCTTCTTCACGGCCGACATTATCGAAACGGCTAACTTCATCGACTTTAAAATCAAACGGCAATGCGAGCGTCACGGATTCAAAAAGATTCACATAGTCGCACATTCCAAAGGCGGACTGGTGGCACTCTGGTGGGCGCTCAAACTTGGTGGCCATCTGCGGTGCGACAAGGTCATCACCATGGGCACACCCTACTGCGGCACTTGGCTCACCTACCTAGCCCTAGTCACACCCCTTGGTCTCCTCTGGCGAGATGTGGGGCAGATGCGTCCGGGATCGGATTTCCTCCGCGACCTCCATGCCGCGTCAGTACCGCCAAATCTCGACATCAGCTGCATTTATTCGCGACTCGACCGAGTCGCCACCGACAGTAAGGGGATCTTCGCCCCAACCGAGCCCACGACTCAGGTTGAGGCCATCCCCATGCACCACATCAGTCATTTCGAAATGCTATATAGTCCTGAAATAGCAGACAAATTAGCTAGCATCCTGAGTTCTGAACGGCCCAAGTCGGTGACGGCCGCTTGATAATAATCGCTTTCGCCACTAGTCTCTGCCGGCCGGAGGCCGACCCATCGATGAACGAACCAGTAGCAGCAAACCGCATACTTATTGCCCGTGAGGACCGCAGTCCTTATCACGGTCCCGTGCGGGTATCGCTTGGCTTTGATCCATGGCGCATCGTCCTCACCTTGCGTGGGCTCAATCTGTCGCGCACGGGCCTCTGTGCACACTGGGCTTCACCCTCGGCGGAAGCAAGACGCGAGCAGGCTGATGCTGAGTCGCTC
>Ga0078894_10003840_pt1 | contig 11437 bp, 12 predicted proteins | sample LauGreSu1BDMLBSD_2_FD_67506 | JGI IMG/M metagenome (GOLD analysis project Ga0078894, IMG submission 67506) | Freshwater lake microbial communities from Lake Michigan, USA - Su13.BD.MLB.SD (version 4) (version 4) | ecosystem: Environmental > Aquatic > Freshwater > Lake | place: Lake Michigan... | reverse complement strand
TTAACAATGGATGAAATTAACGAACGAATTGAGCAGTTTGTTAGCTTAGTTCAATTTGATATTGAAATGAGAGCATAAAAAGTAAAAATTTATAAAAAGCCCTTGAAATATTTCAAGGGCTTTTTTATTTATACTAAATTATTTTCTAATAAATATTCTGCTATTTGAATGGCATTGGTAGCGGCACCTTTTCTCAAATTATCCGATACAATCCATAAGTTTATACCATTTTCGCAGCTATTATCTTTTCTTAATCTACCTACCCATATAGAATCATTATTGTGGGCTGTTATAGGCATTGGATATTCGGCTTTTAATGGATTGTCCATCAAGATAATTCCTGCTGCATTTTTTAGTTCATTTTTAATGGTGTTTATGTCTATACTTTTTTCAAATTCGATATTTACAGATTCGCTATGTCCTCCCATTACAGGAACTCGAACTGTGGTTGCAGTAATAGCAAGTTGTGGGAGATTCAATATTTTTTTACTTTCGTCTATTATTTTTTGTTCTTCTTTTGTATAACCACTTTCCAAGAAAACATCAATTTGAGGTATTAAATTCATGTCAATAGGGTGCGCATATGCCTTTTCGCCATCAATTTGATTTCGTTCATTAAGAAGCTGAGCCACAGCTTTAGCGCCTGTACCTGTTACAGATTGATATGTGCTCACAACGACTCTTTTTATAGGGGATATTTTATTTAAAACATCAAGAACTGCTACAAGTTGTATTGTAGAACAATTAGGATTTGCAATAATTTTATCTTCCTTACATAAAACACGAGCGTTCACTTCAGGAACAACTAGTTTTTTGGAGGGATCCATTCGCCAAGCTGAGCTATTATCTATTACGGTTGTACCCATAGCAGCAAATTTAGGCGCCCATTCTGTAGAGGTGTTTCCACCAGCCGAGAAAAGAGCAATAGCTGGTTTTTTTGCAATAGCCGCTTCTATAGAATGTATAAAGTATTTTTCTCCATTAAATTCAATTTCTTTTCCTATGCTTTTTTCAGAAGCCACAGGGATGAGCTCTGATACAGGAAAGCTTCTTTCTTTTAACACCTCAAGTATTTTTGAGCCTACAAGACCTGTAGCGCCTACTACGGCAATTTTCATTTTATATAATTAAAAGTTGGACAATTTGATGCCCACAAAGGTAATTATATTTCTTAAATTAAAGTAGTTTAAAATGTTTATTTTTGCACATAAATGACTAAAAATGATACACAAAAAGGACATATATAGCTATCCATCCTATTTTGAAAACTATTTATCTTTGATAAAAGAGGAAGACCTGCTAGAGGCAATGAAAAATAGAGTTGGAACGCTTTTAGGTTTTTACGGTGAAATACCAACAGAAAAATGGGATTATGCTTATGCAGAGGGCAAATGGACGATAAAAGAAATGGTTCAGCACATGTTGGATTCAGAGCTAGTTTTTTTGTATAGAATTATGTCAATAATTCGAGGAGAGAAACAAGAATTATTGGGTTTTGATGAAAACGAATATGCAAAAAATATGGAACTGGATCATATTTCAGTTGAAGCTATGCTTAACTCTTTGACGCTTCAAGCCATGTATACCTATAATATCGTAAAACAATTTTCGGCGATAGAATGGAAAAAAGAAGGGACTGCCAATAAAAGTAAGGTTCAAGCTGGAGCAATTGCTTTTGCTATCGTTGGACACGATTATCATCATAGAAATAAAATAAAAGAATTATATTTGTAAATTAAATATCCCTTAAATTGGAATTAAATCTAACTCGACCGCTTGCTTTTTTTGATTTGGAAACTACAGGAATTGATGTAGTAAAGGATCGTATTGTTGAAATAGCAATATTGAAAGTGCACCCTAATCAAAAAAGAGAACAATTATATTATAAAATCAATCCAACAATACCAATTCCGGTTCAGGCAAGTGAAGTCCATGGGATTTATGATAAAGATGTTATAAATTGTCCTAAGTTCAGTGAAGTAGCAAATGAAATTTTTAATTTTATTGCGGATGCAGATTTAGCGGGATTTAATTCAAACAAATTTGATATTCCTTTGTTGGTTGAAGAAATGCTTCGATGTGATTTGGATATAGAGATTGAAAACAAAAAAAATGTAGACGTTCAAGTGATTTTTCATAAAATGGAAAAAAGAACCTTAGAGGCGGCCTATAAATTTTATTGCCATAAAGAATTGATAAATGCTCATTCTGCAATGGCTGATACTGAGGCTACTCTAGAAGTGTTGCAATCTCAGCTTGATCGATACCCGGAAATTGAAAACAATATTGATTTTATAAGCGCTAATTTTGGAAGCTATACCGATCATTTAGATAGCGGTAAGCGTTTTTTAAAAACACCAAAAGGCGTTGTGCTTTGTTTTGGAAAACACAAAGACAAAACACTAGAACAAATAGCAAAAGAAGATTCAGGATATTTTAAGTGGATGTATGCGGCAGATTTTGGGCTTCATTCAAAACAAGTATTAAAAAAATTGTGTCTGGAAAGGGGCATTAGATTTGAATAAAATGAAAGAGAGCTTAGTTATCATTCCTACATACAACGAAATTGAAAACATTGAAAAAATGGTGGAGAAGGTAATGACTTTTCCAGCACATTTTCATTTGTTGATAATTGATGATGGCTCACCAGACGGAACAGCATTAAAAGTTAAAGAAAGACAATCCGACTTTTCGGAACGATTGTTTATCTTGGAGCGAAAGGGAAAATTGGGATTGGGAACCGCCTATCTCTTGGGGTTTGAATGGGGTTTGACCCAAGGGTATGAATATTTATATGAAATGGATTGTGATTTTAGTCATAATCCAGATGATTTATTTAGGCTAAGAAAAGAACTTGAGCAGGGTGCCGATGTTGTAGTAGGAAGCCGATACGTTGTTGGGGGTGATGTAAAGAATTGGGATATGAAACGTATTTTATTATCAAAAGGAGCCTCATTATATACTAGAATTATTACTTGGTTGCCCGTAAAAGATACAACGGCAGGATTTGTAGGATACAAAAGGTCTTTCTTAGAAAAATTAGATTTTTCAAAAATAATATTCAAAGGATATGCTTTCCAAATTCAAATGAAATTTGCCGCATATCAATTAGGATTTAAAATTGTTGAAATCCCAATAACATTTAAAGATAGAGAGTTAGGGACATCAAAAATCTCCTCAAATATAATAAAAGAAGCCATTTTTGGGGTTTTAAAATTAAGGTGTGATAGTTTTTTCATGAAATATTCAAAATAAAATATAAATTCGCACAAACTAATCGTTAAAAAACATATATAAATTCAATTTGAAAGCTATCGGAGTATTTTTTTTATTCTATGTCACAATGGCAAAAATTTTTGCCTCTGGGGATTCAAGTAAATTGGTTTTTTTAACATCTAAATCCGAGCTTCAATTTAAAGTAGAAAATAATACCGAATCTTATACTACCCATATTCGCTACAAGCCAAAGGATAGCGTATGGATGTCTTTCACGGGATTGCTAGGTATAGAAGGCGCAAGATTATTAATAGACAAAGACAGTATTTATATTCATAATAAATTAGAAAAAATGTATTTTTCTAAGCCTATTCAAGAAAAAAACGAATGGGTTCCTTTTGGTTTTACTATGGAAGATTGGGACGTATTGCTTACAAATACTTCAGGCTTATCAAGTTCTGAGAAAAAACCTATGGAAACGATAGAGAAAAAAATAAATGACAGTATAATTAAAAAATTCACATTTGATGTAAATAATCAATTAGAAAAATATGAAATTATAAACGTATTTTCTAATGAACGATGTTTAATTTATTTTTCTAATTTTTCTAAGATAAATAAAGAAAAATTAAGCTACGCCTATACAAAAAAAATAGTGTTTTCAAGTCCAGGAAATCCCCAAATTGAACTAACAATTAGACACGTAGATTATATATTGAACCAACCCAAAAATATGCCATTTGCCAAACAAAGATGATTATAAGAAAAAGTAAGCAGGTTTTTGTATTTATAATATTATTTAGCATTTGTCTTAATGTAATGGGACAGACTGCTTCAAAAAAAATGCAGTTACAGCGAGAGTATAATAATCTCAAAAAAGAAATCAAAGAAATAGAATCCAATATACAAAGTAGAAAAAAACTTCAAAATATTTCTCTAAAAGAAATAGCAGACCTCAATGCAAAAATTGATACAAGAAAAAAGTTGGTGGTGAATATGGAAAGCCAACTAAAAGAGATAGATCAAGAACTTGTTGTCCGTCAAAATGATGTTTTGAAAAATAAAGAAGACATTGTAAGGTTCAAGGAAGAGTATGCAAAAATGATTCGTTGGATTTATAAAAACAATGATAATTCACGCACCTTCAAACTTGCTTTTGTAATGCAATCTGGAAATTTCAAAGAGGCGTGGAATCGTATGAAATATTTGAAAAAATATGGAAATTATAGAGCAAAACAGTCAATTGTAATTCAAAATAATATCAATAGAATTCTCCATCGTGTAACGGCTTTAATGAATACAAAACAAGAAAAAGCCCAATTGATAGAGAATAACAAAATGAATCAGCTTTCACTTGAAAACGAAAAGGGAAAACGAGATGAAATGGTTCAAAAATTGGGAAAGGAAATGGACGATTTGAAAGGAGAAATAGCTAAGAAAAATCGAGCGGCTGCAGAAATTAATGCTAAGATTAGAAAGGTAATCGAGGAGGAAATTCAAAAACAAAAAATGGCAGAATTGGCTAAGAAAAATTCACAACGTCAAGCCATTAAAAAAGCAAATGAAGAAGCCCTTGCACAAGGAAAAAAGCCTGTTGCAAGAGAAGAGGATATTGAAAATTCACCAGAGGGAATATTATCCAATAGTTTTTTAGCCAGTAAAGGAAATCTTCCTTGGCCTGTTTCTAGAGGTGTTGTGGTTTCTAAATTTGGCAAACAGCCCCATCCGGTAGCATCGGATTTGTTTATTGAAAATAATGGAATAGATATAAAGACCGCCAATAATGCGGATGTAATGTGTGTATATGAAGGCAAAGTGGTAAAGGTATTTGAAATGCCATCGTATCAAAATTGTGTTATGATAAAACACGGAGATTTTTTTTCAGTTTATTCGCATTTATCTAATGTTCATGTGACTGTTGGAAGCGAAGTGCGCGCCAAACAAGTAATTGGCAAATGTGCATTTAGCGAAGATCAAGGCTATGCTTTGACCAATCTACAAATCTGGCATTATCAAGTAAAACAAAACCCATCTATTTGGTTGAAAGCAAGATAATAAAACCTATAATAGTATGATTACACCTACTCTACAAGAACTTATATTTATAGACATTGAAACTGTATCGCAATTTTCTAAGTATGATGAAATATCGGAGGATTTCAAAAAGATTTGGCAGAAAAAAATGCGATATGAATCTGAGCGAAGTCAACTCCCCGAATCTGATTTGTATCAACAAAAAGCAGCCATTTTTGCTGAATTTGGTAAAATTATATGTATTTCTGTGGGCATGTGGAGCCACAAAGAGCTTAGGCTTAAGATAAAATCTTTTTTTGGCAATGATGAAAAAACAATTCTAGCTGAATTTATTGATTTTTGTCAAAAACTCAAATCCACAAAATATCTTTTTTGTGGACATAATATCAAAGAGTTCGATATTCCATATATATGTCGTAGAATGCTTATTCAAGACTTTAAAATTCCTAAGATTTTAGATTTTCAAAATAAAAAACCATGGGATGTACAAATGATAGACACCCTTCAGTTTTGGAAATTTGGGGATTATAAACATTATGTTTCCTTAGATACGCTTACCACTATCTTTGGCGTACCCTCGCCAAAAGAGGAAATAGATGGTAGTATGGTGGGCGATGTATATTGGAAAGAGAATAATTTGTCAAAAATAGTGGCTTATTGTCAGCGTGATGTAGAAGCGGTAGCCCAATTATTTTTAAAATTAAATCAACAGCCCCCTTTATTTCCCGATCAAATAAAAATAATTTAAAAGTAATCTATGGTTTTAGAATCCCGATTGTTGGAAAATCCACGTTCATATCATGAATATATGAACTATTGGAAAGATATTGTTGCAGAAAAATCCTCGGAAACAGCGCACTATAAAGATCAGAATTTATTCAAATATGCTCAATCGGCGCTTGAAATTACCCAAAATGTTGAGAAATCACTCACGCTTGAAAAAAAATTTTTTAATGAAATTGTGAAATGGCGCTCAAATCCAAAATATCCATTAACCCTTGCTATGATTGTAGAACCTTGGTGTGGGGATATTTCTCATATTTTACCTGTGTTATATGCTATTGAAGTGGCAAGTGAAGATAAAATTCAAGTAGTGTTTTACTTAAGAGATTCCCAAGAAGGATTAATAGACCAATTCCTTACCAACGGTGGCAAGGCAATACCTATTTTACTTTTTTTAAATAAAAATGAGGTTGTGGCAAAATGGGGACCACGGTCTTCCGCGGCAGCCCAAAAATTAGATGCGTTAAAAACTCAAAATCTTTCAACTGCTGCGTTATATTCTCAACTATCGACTTGGTATCAAGAAGATAAAACGAAGTCCTTTCAAGATGAGCTTTATACTATTTTTAGAAATTTAACGAACATTTAGCTCTAAAATAGATTTATTCCTTATTTTTGTGCTGTATAAAACATGAGTCAAAATAAAAAAAATATTCTTTGTGTTGTTGGTTCGCTCAACCAAACAAGTCAATTGCACCAAATAGCTAGTTTTTTGGACAAAGAATATAATATATTTTATACTCAATTATATGGTGATGGGTTAGCATATAAATTTGTAGCCGAATCTGGTTTTTTTGATAATACCGTTTTGGGGAAAAATAGTTCATTTACACAAAGATCAAAAAAATATATAAAAGAAAACAATCTTGTCTATGACTACCGAGGTGAAACTAAGGGAATACATTATGATTTAGCTATAATGTCTACAGATATGGTAGTCCCAAGCAGTTTTTTATCAAAAAAAATGGTGTGGGTACAAGAAGGAATGATAGATCCTTTGACGCCTATAGCAAAATTAGTTAAAAAATTTAAATTACCTACTTTTTTGCCTGGCAATACTTCATTAAATGGAACAACAAATATTGCTGATATTTATTTTGCAGCATCCAAGGGGTATAAAAAATATTTCAATTCTTTGGGAACCCAAAGCGAAAAAATATTAACAACCGGAGTGCCTAATTTTGACAATATCATTGAAATGCAAAAACTACATTTTGAACATAAAGATTATGTGTTGGTTGCTAGTTCGGATATTAGAGAATTGGGAGGAAATGAAGATCGGGTTCATTTTATAAATGAATGTGTAAGAATAGCCGATGGAAGGCAATTGATTTTTAAATTGCACCCCAATGAAAATTTTGACAAATCGAGTCGCGAAATTCGAGAAAATACTCCTGCGGACACCATGATTTTTAATACGGGATCTATCGACCCCATGATAGCCCATTGTCATACGTTAATTACCCAGTTTTCTTCAACGGTATATTTAGGAATGATTCTTGGAAAAAAGATTTACAGTTATTTTCCTATAGAGGAATTGGAAGCAAATGTACCTATTCAAAATGGGGGAACAAGCGCTGAAATTATTTCAAAAATCATACGTGATTTTATGGAGTATGAAGGTAATAAAGATACGTTTTTGGCTCAATATGAACCCGCAAAATCATTTTTGTAATATGCAAAAAAATACAATTACGGTAGTTCAGTCTCGGATGAGTTCCACACGATTTCCAGGCAAAATTATGAAAGATATTTTGGGCAAAACGCTTTTGGAGCGAATGCTAGAGCGAATGCAAAAATCAAAAAAATGTGGAACTATCGTGGTGGCTACATCCACTAATCCAAACGATGATGCTCTTGAAGAATTGTGTAAAAAAATAGACGTTCCTTGTTTTAGGGGCAATGAAGATGATTTGCTGGAAAGACATTATTTATGTGCTAAAATGTATGATGCGCAGGTAGTGGCAAAAATTCCTTCGGATTGTCCTTTAATTGACCCTGCAATTATGGATAAAGGATTTGATTTCTTTATTCAAAACAACTATGATTTTATTAGCAATCTTCATCCTGCATCTTATCCCGATGGCAATGATGTAGAAATTTTTAAATTTGAAGCGCTGGAAAAAGCATATCGTGAAGCCACAAAAAAAATGGAACGCGAACATACAACGCCTTATTTTTGGGAAAATCCAACTCTTTTTAAGATTGGGAATTTCAAATGGGAAAAATCACTTGATTATTCTATGAGTCATCGTTTTACTATAGATTATGAAGAGGACTATTTTTTTATTAAAGCAGTTTTTGAGGCACTATACCCGTCAAATCCCAATTTTACATTGGAAGATATTATAGATTTGTTAGAAAAAAAACCAGAAATTTATGAACTCAACGCAAAATTTGCAGGGGTTAATTGGTATCGAAATCATCTCGACGAGCTCAAAACTATTGATGCGAGCAAAACAAAGAAGATATGAAATAAATTCTAGACATTAGAGGAGTAGGGGCGAATTTTTCATCATTTAAAAAACAAATAAAGATTCTAATATATTTATACATTATAATTTTCACTACATTTGCACCATAACTTGATTTTTAAAAATCTAATCCATTTAAAAGTAAAAACTCAAATGAAAAATATTAAGATACTTTTTTTCTTTTTGGCTATAAATACAATGCTATTTGCTCAAAAGCAGTCGCCTTTAACCTTTGGCACACGAAGCCAATTACTCTCTATTGAAAAAAAAATGCAACGAGTTTCGGAGCGCATGATTTTTGATACCAGCCAAGAAATCAGACAAAAATCGGTGTATGAATATATCAAATTATTAAAAGAAGCGCTAAAAGTAGAGGGATCTTTTTATTTTAATTTTGATAGTATCCAATATATGTCTCGTGTAGCGCCAGAAGACAGCACCTACAGAATTTTAACCTTTCAGCTAACGCTAAACAATAGAACGGTAAGGCATTATGGCTGCATTCAGCTCAATAAAAAAGGTTCGCGAATTATTCCCCTTTTGGATTATTCGGACACCTTTCCTCTAGTTCCCCAAATTACATTGTCAAATAAAAATTGGTTTGGCGCGGTGTATTATAAAATATTGACCAAAAAAGTTAAAAATAAAAATATTTATTTTCTTTTTGGCTATGACCAAAATGATGTATTTTCTTCTCGAAAATTAGTAGAACCTATGTGGATAGAAGGCGACACTCTCGCTAGATTTGGGATGCCTATTTTTGAAAAAACCACAAAAGTAAAAGATTTGCTAACTGATGAGATAAAGACAAAAAATGAAATGCTCTATCGATACAAAATTGAATTTGCCTCTCAAGCTAGTGTGATGCTGCGATACGACGAAGAGAAAAAAATGATTATGCACGATCATGTGGCTTCCAAAAACCCAAAACATGACGATTTGGCATTTACAAAAATTCCCGAAGGTTCTTATGAAGGCCTCAAATGGGAAAAAGAACATTGGATATGGGTGCCTTATGTAAGTATTGGCGAAAAAGAAACCAATGCGCCTATTCAGCCCGTTCCTTTTAAAGAGAAAAAACAACTCAAAAATTTACCTATTGGACAATAAGATTAATCATGTTTTGTTTTTATCTAGTTGGTATCCCAATAAAAAAGATGCCTTGGACGGTAATTTTGTTCAAAATCATGCCAAGGCTGTAGCTTATAAAATACCTGTAACGGTTCTTTTTACCACCTCCTTAAAAAATATTTCGTCCACCTATCTAATTGAAGAAACACGAATTGAAAATCTATGCGAAATTCGTGTCTATTTCAAATGGCATTCATGGAAAATAATACGATTGGTTCGAACATTATGTGCATATTATATTGGATTGAAAAAAGTAGCCTCCTTTGATCTTATTCATGCAAATGTTTTTTTCAATGTAGGAATTCTAAGCGTTTTATTGGGAGTATGGAAGCAAAAACCTGTAGTGCTTTCGGAGCATTCTAGCTGGTACAACACGGCAGAAAAAATACCTTTTTGGAAACGAACAATACTTCAAGTTTTTCAAAAAGGTATTAAAACATTTATGCCCGTAAGCCATAGTTTGGGAAAAAAGCTACTAGAATTAGGTATTGATGCTAACAAAGTGTTCCCCGTGGCCAATGTAATTGACACAAATATTTTTTTTTACAAACCGATGCCAACCAATGCTAAAACCACTTTTTTACATGTATCTAATTTTAAAGAACACCATAAAAATATCGAAGGTATTTTAAGAGCAATTGCTGCCTTGGGTAAAGCGGGACATGATTTTCAATTTATTTTTGTAGGCGATGGCAATATAGAAGCCTTACAAGAAAAAAGCCAAAAACTAGAGATAGATATAAATAAAATCACTTTTCATACAACGAAAACGGGCGTAGACTTAGCCTATTTTTATCAGCTTGCCGACGCCTTTGTGCTTTTTAGCCGATATGAAAACCTACCCTGTGTTTTGCTAGAATCCTTGTGCTGTGGTACACCCATCGTGGCTACACGAGTGGGCGGTATAGCCGAAATCATAGCCAATAATGGCATATTAATTGAACGAGAAGATGAAAAGGCGCTTTATGAAGCTATGCTCCAATTTATAGAGGGAAAACAAGCATTTTCAAAGCAAGAAATAGCATCAAAAGCACAAAATCTATATAGCATTCAAGCTATTTCTTCCAAAATAATAGCGCGGTATCAAAAAACCGTATAAAAAGGTAAGAAAAAGTAAAATAGACAAAATTTTATTAATATCAAAAGAAACGGCCGCATGCATTATTTATATTATCAGACAAAATAAAAGCCCCAATTAATACAAATAATACCTCTAAAAAATAAAAAATTTGTTTTTTTAAAAAATTTAAGATGCGTTTATTTTCAAGACTTCTAAGCACGACTTGACGTTAAAGATAGTTAAAAAAAGCAAAAATTAGTTAAAATATTTTTAGATAATAAAAATTTTTATTTTAAGTTTACAACGTTTTTAAAAGGGAATTTAAAGATTCAAAAAACTTAAAATATGAAGAATATCTACAAGAATGCATCAAGCTATGCAACAAAATTTAAGAATTGGAGCCAATGCCTACTTTTGATTTGTGGCCTTTTTGTTACAGGGAATGTTTGGGGGCAGACGACTTATTTTTCCAAAGCAGCGGCTACGGATTTTAACGCAACGGCATCATGGGGTGCCAACGCAGATGGTTCGGGTGCTGCACCCACAAGTATAAGTAATGCGGATAATTTTGTAGTTCAGAATGGATCAATTATGTCTTTGACTGGTAATGCTTCTGTTAGAAACTTATCAATTACAGGCGGAAGTTTAACAATAGCTTCAAATACACTTACGATTTCTTTACCTACTGGAAACACATCTGCATTTCTTGTTAATGGAGGAACTGTTAATCTAAATGGAG
>Ga0078894_10003838_pt1 | contig 11438 bp, 7 predicted proteins | sample LauGreSu1BDMLBSD_2_FD_67506 | JGI IMG/M metagenome (GOLD analysis project Ga0078894, IMG submission 67506) | Freshwater lake microbial communities from Lake Michigan, USA - Su13.BD.MLB.SD (version 4) (version 4) | ecosystem: Environmental > Aquatic > Freshwater > Lake | place: Lake Michigan, USA... | reverse complement strand
CCGTCCAGCCGCGAGGCAAAATGCTGCAGCGATGCTTCGAAATCGGCCTTGCCGGGCACGCGCATGGCCAGGCGAAACTGCCCTCCCAGGGTGGGTTTGGACTCGAACAGCGTCACCTCGTGGCCGAGGTCTGCGGCTTCAGCCGCGCAGCTCATCCCGGCCATGCCGCCGCCCACCACGGCCACCCGGAGCGAGCGGGTGGCGCGCGCCGTCCGCGGCCACTTGCCTTCCCTCCCCGCGCGCGGATTTACGAGGCACGAAGCCGTTTTTCGGGTGAAAATGCGGTCCAAACACGCCTGGTTGCAGGCAATGCACACGTTGATGCGCGAAACGGCATCCTGCCGGGCCTTCGCAACCCAGTCGGCATCTGCGAGAAAGGGCCGGGCCATGGAAATGAGGTCCGCATCGCCGCGTTCCAGGGCCTCCTCGCAGGCCTCGGGGGTGTTGAAGCGGTTCGTGGCGATCACCGGAATGCGCACCGCCTCGCGCAGCGCTCGAGTGGCGAAGGCAAAGGCACCGTGCGGCACCACGGTCGCAATGGTGGGGATGCGCGCTTCGTGCCAACCGATGCCGGTGGTCAGCACATTTGCACCCGCCGCTTCGATGGCCTGGGCGGTGGCGAGGACGTCTTCTCGGGTCGCCCCGCCGGGGACGAGATCGAGCACACTGATCCTGAAAATCACCAGGAAGTCCGGCCCGACGGCAGCGCGAATGGCTTGGACGATGCGTACCGGAAACTGCATTCGTCCCTGAATCGTTCCGCCCCAAGCATCCGTGCGTCGGTTTGTCGGCGCTGCGAGAAATTGGTTGATCAGGTACCCTTCGGAACCCATTACCTCCACCCCGTCGTATCCCGCACGCTGCGCTAAACGCGCCGCTCGAGCATAGCCCCGAATGGTGCGTTCGATGCCCCGTTCTGAGAGAGCCCGTGGGGTGAATTTGGATATGGGCGAGCGCAGCGGTGACGGCGCGACAGCGAGCGGATGGTAGCTGTACCGCCCGCCATGCAGGAGCTGCAGGCAAATCCTTCCCCCGGCTGCATGCACCGCCTCCGTGACCTTCCGGTGGCGTGGTACCTGGAAGCCAAACCGGAGGAACGCGCCGCCCGGTGCCAGCGCACCTTCCCACGTCGGGGAAATGCCCCCTGTCACAATCAGCCCTACCCCTCCGGCAGCGCGCTCGGCGTAGAATTGCGCAAGTACATCCCAGCCTCCCCGCTGCTCTTCAAGCCCGAGGTGCATGCTGCCCATGACCACCCGGTTCGGAACCTCAAACGGTCCAAGCTGCACAGGGGAAAACAGGTGGGGATAGGCGGTCATTCGAATTCGCGGTAGGCGTCTACAAAATCGTCGCGGCGTTTGCGCTGCAGAATGGGGAAGTAACGGAATGAGGCATTGCCATCGAGTTGGGTCGACCGCTTTTCCTCCTTGATGGCCCCGATGGCCTCGAGAAAGGCGACATCGCTGGCCGACATTCCGAGCGCATTCAACCGGTAATCAAAGAAGTACCAGTTCGCATCATCGCCATGCAGGTAGAAACGCAGGCCATCTCCTGACCTCCCGTGCGCGAGTTCCAGCTTGCCCGCCACCGCCCGATGGACCTGTTCATCCCCCAGCCAGGCGACCCCGATTTTGCCCTGGGAAACCCACATGTCCTCGCGCGCGTCCCAAACCAACTGCACCCCCGTCAGCATCCACGTCGCCTCCATCCCTTTCGGAATCCGGCGAAACGCTCCGCCTAAGCTCCATTCCGCGGCCGCGTCTTCTCGGTCCTTCGGGTCCACCCATGCGGCGATGGCGTCGGCCATACCCGAGGTTGATGGATCGGGATCTGTGGCCGTTTGGAACATCGGAAGGGCGCGGCTCGGGCTGGTCCATAGTTTGGCATCGACCGGCATGCTGACCGATAGGACGCCTTGGAGCTTCAGCGACGCAGAGCCGTCGGAAGCCCCGGAGCCGACGAATCGGAACACGATGCCCGGTGCCGCTAACCGAAGGTCCGCCTCGCCGTGATTCGACACCTTGCAGCCCTCGACGACAAGCGACGCAGCAGGAAGCAGGCGCAACGTATCTCCCACCGTATACACCCCATTGCTGTGCCGCAGCCACCCCGTCGGCCGGAAAAGCGGCCTGTCTTCTGTCGAATCGATTTCCGACATGAAGCGCTCGCGCACACCATACGGTTCGCTGGTGTTCTCTGTCCAAGAGAAAGCAAGCGGATTGCCTTTTAGATCGGTCGGACGGGTGCCCACCGGAATTGCTGGTCGGGCAGGATTGATGCGGTCCTTGAACTTCAACCAGGAGCGGTCATAGCACAGGCACCCCGCGGTGAGTTGCACGCCACCGTCGAACTCAAGCAGCGGTTCCGAGGCGTCCATGCGGACCGTGCCTTTGTAGAGAAATGCCCGACCGAAGGTGACCAGGTCGTTTTCTTCCACTTTGCCTGTGCCAAACGATGTACCTGACTCGTCCACTCCCAGGGTTCGCAGGGGAAGGGTCCTCCCCGACCCGGACCCATCGTCGAATACATAATCTCCTGATCCTGAGTAGGAAATCCCATTACTCACCTCGAGCTGTGCGTCGAGAATGCGGTGAACCGGTGCCGCGAGCGGTAGAAACAGCTCTGCACCGATCAGCGGCTCGTGCCGGGCATTCTCCCGTATGCTCACTTCACCACCGCGGGGTACGATACGGGCATCCGCCACAAGCAACTCGGGCACACGTGTGCACGCAATACGGTTCTCTTCAACATCGAAGGTCGCAAGCGGTGCGAAGAAGGTGAGCGTATCCGCAAATGCGGTACTCGTGAAGTTGGAAATCGCCTTTCGCGAAGAATCGGTCCAGGGAGAGCTTGCAGGGAAAACACGGTCCGTTGCACAGTTCACCCGCGCATTCTTCATATCCCAGTCTAACCGGTCTAGCCACGCGCGGTACCTGTGGTCCGGAAACTCCACCTCCCGCTCCCCGGCGCCATAGGTGAACCGCCCCCATCCACTGGCAAAGTCCACATCAGCCTTCACGCCATCGGCGTAGAGGACTTCGCGGGCGGTGCGGGGAGCGATTAACTGGAAGGTGGCGTCGTCTGCCCGAACCCGGTCTTCGAGCATTCTACCATGTTGCATCTCGACCAAGCCTTCACGGTAGGCGAGCTCTCCCGATCCGAGCAAGCCTGCAGGTGAAAGCCGCAGATCCCCATCAAACCGCACGCTGTCTGCCAGGCAAGCAAACCCACTCTGTCCGGAAAGCCACTGCAATTCTCGCGAGGCGGGGCGGAAGACGGCGGAGGCCTCCTCACCTCGGACTTGGGGCACGTGCAGGCCGCGGTCAAGCCGGTTTGTGCAGAGGGCATCTGCAGCACGCATGGAATCGGGCAAAAACACCGCTCGGTCGGTATCGACCTTTCCGGTGAGGTAAGTAAAGGCGCCTTTGCCTTGCAATCCCCCGAGGTCGAGGGTCACATCAGCGAACCAGCGGGCATCTCCGCCATATACCGCTTCGCCAGTTTGTGGAGTCGTCCAGCGCAATCCGAGGGAGTTGTCCGGCATGAGGACGAGGTCTTCGCCGTGATCTGCAAAGATGCCGGCAGAAACCAGGGTACCGTTGAACCGCACATCCGCGGCTTCGAGGCGGTCGATTTGGCGCAGCGCAAACGGCTCGACCGCGTAATAAAACCGGTCGCGGTCGTAGCGGTCCTGGCGCAACCCGACTTCGTCGAAGTACACGAAACTTGTACTGTCGCTGATGAAGTAAGGAAAGTCCGGATACATCGCCGACCGGGTGCCCGAGCGGTTCAATGGATGGTCGATCGCCAGGGTTCCCGACACCTCCGAGAGCGCATTCTTTACCCGGGTCCGCACGGGGAGTCCTCGGTTATCCCGTTCGGGTTCGGTCACCATCAGGTGGAGTGCATCCACCCGGTTTAACCGGATCAAAAACTGCTCGTAGTCGAACGTAAAGCCCTCACCGGCGAACTCCAGGTTTCCCGCACGGACGGTCCCTTCAAAGGTAAAGGACCGGTTCTGACCGAGTGACAAGCGTCCCCCGCCGGGGAAAATCCGAACGGATTGTGAATCGCTTGCCTGCACCACTTCCACTCCCTCAAGGTTCAGGCGGCCGTTCAGCAGGCTGATGGACGCGTTGGGTCCACTTCGAACTTCGGATTCGAATGCGAGCACATCGTAGTCCAGGGCTCCCCGAGCATGATCGAGCGTGGCAGCCGCCTTGTCACGTACGGAGCACCGCCAGGTGTCCAGGTTGACGTCGACGTAGCCTTCCAGCGCAAGCCGAATCAAGATCATTTGCGTTTGGGACTCGCTGAGCTTGATGTAGCGGCTGTACGCGGTGGCACTGAATTCCGTTTGGCCGGTTTTGCGCACAAACTGCATCAGCTCAACCAGCGGGTGAATGGGATCGATGCCCCGCATGGCATCAAAGGCTTGCTGCCGGAAGAAACCGGCACTCCGAAACGAAGCACGCCGGTCTGTAGTTCCCGGCAAACTCCCCACCTCCACCGCCGGCGCATGCTGCACCCACGAAACAGCATCTGCTTCGAAAACCACGCCGTGGTAGGTGTCCGAGAACGGACGCATGCCGAGACCGTCGCGTTCCCGGAGGAACGTCAAACGCGCGCCCTGTCGGGCATAGCGAACACGTAAATCCGGATGGTAAATGGAGTCCTTTTCCCAATACATCGCCATGGATCCGTGCACAGCGGAAAATCCACGGACATCGAACACAAACTCCTGAGCGCACGACCTGAACAGCAGCGTATCTTCATGCATCACCTCGATGGTGGCCAAGTTCCCCTCAGCTGCCACACCGGCCAAGGTTCCACCCCGCACAGCAATTCCCCCGATGAACCGCATACCCGGCTGGATGGAATCGAGCACGAGCCGCTTTTCCGCAGATTCAAACCGCGGATAGGCCACATCTTCAGGGTTTCGGTTGCGCACGAGCCGCACGCGTACAGAGCCCACAAGTCCTTCGGGAAACCAGTCGGTTATGAGATTCGCTTGTTCGACGTCGAATCCATCTTTGTCCAAAGACAGGGTTCCGGGGCCTAGGCGTGCCGTGTGAGTGGCCGGATCGAGTTCCGTGCCTTGCCACCTCATCCGGGCACTGTCGATGCGTAACTCACCGGCAGCAATGAGCCATTCGCCCCATACATCATTGATTTCCAAACGATCACCCGGGCATTCTCCGACGAGTGTCACGCCCTGAAGCGGAAGGAAGGGAACGCTGTCCGCGCGGAAATCGATGCCTGCTCCTTCCAGTCGCCAAACGGCCTCCGGCCGGTCCGAGAGGATGCCCTTGTCGAAAAAAGCGAGCGAACCCTTCAGAAATCCTGGGAGGGCCTTCTTGCCCGATTTCGACCCGGCGAGTGCTTGAACGACTCCATGCCAACTGCCCCACGCGTCACGTCGGGCACCTGCCGCAAGCGCATCTGCTGTGCGCAGGTAGTCAATGCCCGCAGCAGCTTTGAAGGTTTTGTCTGCCCGCAACAAATCAAGGGTGCGTTGTAGGGTATCGAGTCGCCCCAGTGGGAGCGCTCCTTCTTCCCACTTCTCAGCGAGGTCTTTGCGGATCCACCGCGCGGCATCGGCATCCGTGGTTTCCACCCATTTGGCCACTTCCGTGGCCCACGGCCCGACAGGAAGTGGTTCACTCTGAGCGTGCACACCCGGCGAACACGCCAGACATGCCCACGCAACGCCCCATGGAATAAAACGCTTCATGAATGGATGCGATTCCAACGGACGCAAGCCCACCCTTCGTGTGTGCGCACCTCGACAGGTTCCCAGTTCCAGGCCGCCGCGCAGGCCGCGAGTACGGGCACATCCGCCGGGAAAAAACCGCTCGTCACAATTTCAGCCTCAGCCGCCTGATCGTAGGCCGCCCAGTCCGCCTGCAACACGTTGCGGTTGATGTTCGCCAGCACGCGATGGTACCTGCCGTCCTCCGGGCGAAGGACTGAGGCCCCACCGCAACGCACTTCAATGGCCTGCTCGAGGCCGTTTGCGACGGCATTTTCCCGGGCATTTTCTGCAGCTCCTGGTTCGATTTCCACCGCTACACATGCTCGTGCTCCCAAACGCATCGCCGCGATGGCCAACACCCCTGTTCCCGCGCCCATGTCGAGCACCCGCTCGCCTACAGGGGGACGATCGAGCAAGGCCTCGACCATGAGGCGTGTCGTCGGATGGTGGCCTGTGCCGAAGGACATTTCTGGACGGATCACCACGTCGATGCCTTGTGCCGGGGCGGGATGAAAGGGCGCCCGTATGGTTGCCCTTCCGCCAAACTCCACCGGCGCATACTCCGCTTCCCACCGGGCATTCCAATTCTCGCTTTGCACCTCGTTAACCTCCCATGCAAGCAGTCCCATGTCCTCAAGGTCCTTACGCATCTGGTCCACGGCTTCAAGATCCGCTTCGCCGGTAGCTGCGTACGCCCAAAGCTCGTTTCCGTCCTCGCGAAACATCGTGCAGCCTGCATCGGCCAGCAACGCCAACGCAATCTCGCGGCCCGGATCGGGATCCGCGAAGCTCAGATGTACCTCCAGAAACGCGCTCATCTGCCGGCTTGCACGAGCTGAACGAACGACTCAAGCTCCAGCGAAGCGCCTCCCACCAGACCACCGTCCACATGCGGGACGCTGAAGAGTTCCACCACATTTGCGGGGTTCACACTGCCGCCATACAGGATGGGAGGCACATCGGAACGCAACGCCCGGAGCACCTCGTGCAGGTGGGCATGCATCGCTTCGACCTGGTCGGGCGTGGCCGTCAGGCCCGTTCCGATGGCCCAAACAGGCTCATACGCCACCCAGATCTCGCCCTTCGGCAGCGCCGACAGCGCGTTTTTTAATTGATATTCAACACGTTCGAAGGCACTACCGGCTTCCCGTTCCTCCCGAGTTTCGCCGACACACACAATCGGAATCAAACCCGCTTCGAGGGAACGCATGGCCTTTTCTCGCACCACATCATCCGATTCTCCGTAGCGTTCCCGCCGCTCAGAATGCCCGACGAGTGCCGCACGAACACCACACGAAACAAGCATGTCCGCAGTGAATTCGCCGGTATGCGCTCCCCGCCCGTAGGCGGAAACCTGCTGGGCAACCCAGCGGATCGTGGACGCGTTTTGTGGGCTTGCCGCGAGCGACGCGAGATAGGGAGCCGGAGGTGCAATCCACGCTTCATCTCCTTCCTGCAGGAGGGCGTTCAATGCGACTACAAAGTCGTGCGCTTCGGCCAGAGATTTGTGGGACTTCCAATTCCCGACAACGAGTTTCCGCATTTCCTTTGAGCTATGGATGCCCAAAAGTACACCATCCCCGTGGCCGACATGGAGACGCTCCGCACGACGCTCCTCTCCCATTGGGGGTTCAGTGAACTCAGGCCGTACCAGGTCGCCCCCGTCCAGGATGTCTGGTCTGGGAACGATGTCTGTGCGGTGCTTCCTACGGGCGGAGGCAAGTCGATTTGCTTTCAACTTCCCGCGTTACTCCGGGGTGGGTTGTGTTTGGTCATCAGCCCTTTGCTCGCCTTGATGCACGATCAGGTCATGGGACTCAAATCCCGAGGCATTCGTGCCGCGGCTCTCACCAGCGAGCTCGACCGAGCGGCGGCCGACCGGATGTACGATCTTGCCATTTCTGGCCACCTGCGCTTTCTGTACGTCGCCCCGGAGCGCCTCGCCCATCCGGACTTTCTCGAACGCCTTCCGCATCTCCCCATCCGCACGGTGGCTGTGGACGAAGCCCATTGCATTTCGCAATGGGGACACGATTTCCGGCCGGCTTACCGGGCCATTGCACCTCTGCGTGACATGCTTTCCGACGCGGTGTGGGGCGCGTACACCGCAACGGCTACCCCTGAAGTGATCCAGGACATCCTCCAGCAATTGGGCCTTTCCGATGCAACCGTTCACCGGTCCCCCATGCGCAGGCCGAACCTCGCCTACCGCACGGTTCGCTTCGGGGACCCGGAAGTGATGTTGCTGGAAGCAGCCGCTGGTGCACAAGGCACAGGACTCGTCTACGTCGGAACCCGGGTCGACGCCGAGAAGTGGTCCCAGCGGCTGAAAACCGTAGGCCTGAGCGCAGCATCTTACCATGCCGGACTACCGAAGTCCACGAAAGACGCGCGTCTCAAGGCCTGGCTCGACGGTTCGGTACAAGTTTTGGCATGCACCAGCGCGTTCGGCATGGGCATCGACAAGCCCGACGTGCGGTGGGTCTTTCACGCGCACCTTCCGCCCGATCTGGAGAGCTACGTGCAAGAAGCGGGACGGGCGGGACGGGACGGTCAGCCTGCACAGTGTGTCCTCTTCCCCACGGAGCAAGCCCAGCGGCGCACCGAACGGCGCACCGAGGAGCGGTTCCCGGACCTGTCGCTGCTCCGAGCCGTCTACCAAGCCGCGGCGAACCAAGGAGAAGTGGCCGTCGGTGACCTTCCCGACCGTCCGACGCCTTTCGATCTCCACGCCTGGGCCTACGCTGCTGGGCATTCCGTCGCCTCCGCAGGTTCCGCGCTCGAGGCCTGTGCACGGGCCGGCTACCTTTCCGTGCGGGCCACTCCGCACGGTCGGGCTGGCGAGGTCGTCTTGTTCATCGGTGCTTCCGACCTCAGCACCGTCGCCGGGGATGACCCCATCGCTCGCGAACTCTTGCGCACCCTCCTGCCCCACCGACAAGCACCGTTTGCGCTCGATCCCGGCCTACTTGCTGCCCGGTTGCATGTGCCCGAGGCTGCCATCCGGGACCTTCTAGAACGGTTTGACCGCCGGGGGGTACTGGAGTGGAAGCCTACTCCGCCCGGCCTGCGGGTCACGTGGTTGCGCCACCGCATGCCCGCAGACTCCCTGCCCCTCCCGTCCTCCCTTTCCACAGATCGCCGCCAGGCCGTGCAGGCCAAATGGCAGGACCTACTCGACTACTGCACCACCACCACGTGCCGCAGCGCCGCACTTGACCTGTACTTCGGCGAACCCGACCCCGAACCCTGCGGAGTCTGTGATCGGTGCACCCATGACGCACAGGCGATTCGGGCCTGGATCCGGCAAACCGTACCCGAGTCCGGCATGGACGCCACGGTGCTCATCGGTAAGACCTCCCCCCTCGGCCGCGACGCTTTAATCGAAGAACTGCGAGCATTGCGCGAAGAGCACGCACTCACCACGAGCGGCCACACCGTGTACCTCTGCTGAGCCCGTACCTTGGGGCCGTGCTTTACCCCAGTGCTACCCTCCGGCGTGACAAAGACGCCTCGCTCCGACGCCGTCATCCTTGGCTCTTCAGCGGTGCCATCGCCCGGTGGTCCACCACCCCTTCCGACGGTGACCTCGTCCAGGTGTGCAGTGCCTCCGGTGAGCCGCTCGGTTATGGGCTGTATGCTGCCGATGCGAGCATCGCTGTGCGGATGCTCACGTTCGGCACCGGGGCGGCACCGGATGCAGATTGGTGGGCAGACCGCATTGCCTCTGCAGTGCATGCCCGGAAGCGCTGGGGACTGTGGGGTGTGGCCGGCCAAACCTCGTGCCGGCTCGTCCACGGGGAAGGCGATGGCCTGCCCGGCCTCGTGGTGGACCTCTACGGTACCTGCGCCGTGCTCCAACACCACAGCTGGGGCATGGCCCGCCTCCGGGACTGGACCGTGGCGGGGTTGCAGCGTGCCTGTGCGCCACTGGAGCTGAGCATCTACGACAAGAGTGCAAAAGCCTTACACCACCGTGCAGATGCCCCATCCACCGACGGGTGGGTCGTGGGCAGCGCACCGGAGGGTGGACTCGTGGCCGAGGAAAGTGGCCGCATCTACCTGGTCGATCCCGTGGGTGGCCAAAAAACCGGCTTCTTCCTCGACCAACGCGACAACCGGGATTTTGTGCGCGATTATGCCCGCGGTCAAAAGGTCTTGAATGTCTTCAGCTACACGGGGGGCTTCTCGGTGGCAGCTTTTCAAGGCGGTGCAGAGGAAGTCACCAGCCTGGACAGTTCTGCTGCAGCGCTGGCCCTCGCAAGAGAAAACGTCATCCGCAACGGATTTGCAGATGAAAAACACCACATCATTCAGGCTGACGCGATGGAGTTTCTGAAGAATGGCGTGGCTGGATTTGGGGTGGTTGTACTGGATCCACCGGCTTTTGCGAAAAACCATAGTGCACGCCACCGTGCGGTGCAAGCCTACAAACGCATCAATCTCGCTGCACTGCGGACCCTGGACCCCGGCGCATTGCTCTTCACCTTTTCATGCTCCCAAGCCGTCGATGAGGCCCTTTTTGCCCACACCATTGCCTCGGCTGCCATGGATTCGGGTCGGGAAGTACGGATTTTGCGCCGGCTGCATCAACCTCCTGACCATCCGGTCAGTTGTGCCCATCCTGAAGGCGCCTACCTCAAGGGACTGCTCCTCGAAGTCGTGGGCTGAACCTCAAGGAAACAACTGCATCGGCTGCCAGCCAGCGCCCGACGGCACATACTTCCAGCGGTCGTGCAAACGGGAGGGCCGCCCTTGCCAGCACTCCATCGTGCCGAAACCGAGCCGAAATCCTCCCCAGTCCGGCGGTCGGGGAATGTGGTCGGTGTCCGCAAACCGAAGCTGAACAGCCTGCAGCCTCGCTTCGAGGGTCTCCCCCTCTGGAACGTGCGCGCTTTGCTCGGATGCCCATGCACCGAGTTGGCTTGAACGGGGACGGCTTACGAAGTAGGCGTCGCTCTCCGCTTCTGGTACCCGCGTTACGGGTCCTTGGATGCGAATTTGGCGTTCAAGCTCTTTCCAAAAAAAGGTCATCGCTGCGCGAGGAGATGCCTCAAGTTCCCGGCCTTTGACCGAATGGTAATTCGTATAAAAGGTGACTCCTTCAGGGGAAACACCGCGAGCGAGTACAATCCTGCCGGAAGGCATCCCATCATGGCCGACGGTCGCCAAATGCACTGCGTTGTAGTCTTCCGGATCGACTTCCGCCGCTTGGGCAAGCCACGCCTCGAGCTGTTCCCACGGGGTGGCAGCTAAATCTTCGCGGATCAATCGCCGGGATGCGTAGTCCTTCCGCACATCAAAGAGTGACGCTCCGTCCATGGAGCCCGAAGGTAGTTCGCAATACCGCTTGAAACCTGATGGCAATCCTCTACGTAGAGCGGGCAAGATCCAAGCAGTTGACCCATGCGCAACCTGATCATCTCCTACAAAAAGCTGCCGGAAACCCTCCGGAGCGCGTTCCATGCCATGTACCCCGAAGGGTATGAAGATGTGGCCTTCGAGTTCGAAGTACCGAACAAGAAGCTCATCTATCGGGCAGTCCGAATGAACTACGATGGGGTAGCCTACCTCATCAAAATCGACCAACGCCCGAAGTTCAAGGAGTCCTGGATGGAAGACGAGTGGTAATCAGCGGGGCGACGCGAGTTCGGATGCCCGAATGGCGCGTTCCCATTTGATT
>Ga0078894_10003837_pt1 | contig 11438 bp, 10 predicted proteins | sample LauGreSu1BDMLBSD_2_FD_67506 | JGI IMG/M metagenome (GOLD analysis project Ga0078894, IMG submission 67506) | Freshwater lake microbial communities from Lake Michigan, USA - Su13.BD.MLB.SD (version 4) (version 4) | ecosystem: Environmental > Aquatic > Freshwater > Lake | place: Lake Michigan... | reverse complement strand
CCCCGAGCCACCACCGGGACTGCCAGCGCATGACAGGCGCGCAAGATCTGCTGCACTTGCTCGTAGGTTTCCGGCAAGGCCACGCACAAGGGGCGCTGGCGGTAGGCGGTCAGGCCGTCGCATTCGTAAGGCGTGGTGTCTTCCGGCGTGAACAGCACGGCATGCGCGGGCAGGTGGCGGCGCAGGGCAACCACCACGCGGGACTGCCGCTCGGCGCGGTCCAGGGCCTGCTGCTGGGATGGGGAGGCGGGAGCGTTCATAACCTCCACTGTACGCCAAACAACTTGTCCATGGGGCCCGCTGGGGCTCGGCCGCCCCGGCCTTTGCACGGGAGCCCCAGGCGGCTTCCTGCGCGACCCAGCTTATTTGAAGATGACGGTTTTGTGCCCGTCCAGCAGCACGCGGTGTTCGCTGTGCCACTTCACGGCACGCGCCAGCACCTGGCTTTCGGTGTCTCGCCCGATGGCGGTCAGATCCTCGACGGTTTTGCTGTGGTCCACCCGGGCCACGTCCTGCTCGATGATGGGGCCTTCGTCGAGGGCGGCCGTCACGTAATGTGCGGTGGCGCCAATCAGCTTCACACCGCGCTCATGGGCCTGGTAATACGGCTTGGCCCCTTTGAAGCTGGGCAAAAAGCTGTGGTGGATGTTGATGGCACGGCCTTGGAGTTCTCGGCACAGGTTGTCCGAGAGAATTTGCATGTAGCGCGCCAGCACCACGAGTTCGGCTTGTTCTGCCTGGATGATTTCCAGCTGGCGCGCTTCGGCTTGCGCTTTGGTGGCGGCGGTGACGGGCACGTGATGGAAAGGAATGTTGTAGCTGGCGGCCAGTTGGTAGAAGTCCCGGTGGTTGCTGACGATGGCGCGCACGTCCAGCGGCAGCAGTCCGCTTTTGCAGCGAAAGAGCAAATCGTTGAGGCAATGGCCCTCGCGGCTGACCATGATGACGCAGCGCATCGGAGAGGTGGCGTCATGCAGCGACCAGCGCATGTCAAAGCTCTGGGCCAGCTGCGTAATCTGCTGCTGCAGCGCCAGGATGTCGATGTCGCAGGCAAAAGCAACCCGCATGAAGAACAGCCCGGTGTCACGGTCGTTGTATTGCGCCGCCTCTTCGATGTTGCCCCCGCGCTCGAGCAAGAAGCCGGAAACGGCATGCACGATACCCGTGCGGTCAGGGCAGGAGAGGTTCAGAATGTAAGAGGACATGCCGTCATTGTAATTTTCGATGCACAATTGGCTTTTCACCTCCCCATGGGGCATGGAGACGATATGGCTTTTCACGACTTTCATCTCGACAACCACTGGTTGCCCTTTACCCCCAACCGGCATTTCCGCCAGCAACCGCGTGTGTTCGTCGGTGCGCAGGGTATGCACTTCACCACGCACGATGGACGACAGGTCATCGACGGCATTTCCAGTCTGTGGTGTGTGGGTGCCGGACACAACCGACGTGAGCTCAACGAGGCGATCAAGCAGCAACTCGACACGCTGGACTACGCTACCGCCTTCCAGATGGGCAACGACAAGGCCTTTCAGGCTGCCGAGGCCATAGCGGCGCTGGCCCCTGGCGACCTCAACAAGGTGCTGTTTTGCAACTCGGGCTCCGAGGCCGCGGACACCTCCCTGAAAGTGGCGCTGGCCTACCACCGGGCTCGCGGCGAGGGCCATCGCACCGTCTTCATCGGGCGTGAGCGCGGCTACCATGGCGTGGGCTTTGGTGGCATGAGCGTGGGCGGTATCCCGGCCAACCGCAAGGCGTTTGGCACGGCCCTGCTGCCTCGCGTTGATCACATGCCTTTCTTCCACAACCCCGAGCGCAACGCCTACTACAACTGGGTAGAGCCGTCAGCCGACGAGTCCTACCTGAATGAACTCGAGCAGCGCATCTTGCCACTGCACGACCCCAGCAATGTGGCCGCCATCATCGTCGAGCCGGTGGCGGGTAGCGCAGGGTGGTTCATGCCACCGCAGGGTTACCTCAAGCGCCTGCGTGACATTTGCAATCGCCACGGCATTCTGCTGATTTTTGACGAGGTCATCACCGGCTTTGGGCGGCTGGGCGTACCCTTTGGCGCTGACTTCTATGGCGTGGTGCCCGACATGCTGAACTTTGCCAAGTGCGTGACCAACGGCATCATTCCGTTGGGCGGGGTGGTCTGTCGCGACATGATCTATGACGCGATGATGGGGGTGGACGCTCCCGAGCACGGTATCGAGTTCTTCCATGGCTACACCTACTCAGGTCATCCGGTGGCGTGCGCGGCGGCTTTGGCCACGCTCAAACTCTTGAAGGAAGAAGACTTGTTTGCCCGCGCTGGCGCGATGGGGCGTGTCCTGGGCGACGCCATGCACGCGGCCTTCAAGGGCTTGCCCAACGTCATCAGCATCCGCAGCCATGGCCTGGCCGGGGCGGTGGAGATGAGCCCGCGTGCCGGTGCGGCGGGGCGACGCACCTATGACATCTTCCTGGATTGCTTCCAGCGTGGCGTGCTGGTGCGGCCCTCGGGCGAAAGCCTGGTGCTGGCCCCGCCCTTCATTGTCGAGCCGTCCCACATCGACCAGATGGTGAGTACCGTGGCCGACTCAATTCGCCGCCACGCCTGAGAGACATTGTCAGCGACTCGATCAACGCCATGACCGCCTTCACCCGTCGTACCCTTTTGAAGCACTCGGCCACACAGGCGGCTTGGTTGGCCGTCGCCAGTCCACTCGCAGCGCTGGCGCAGGACAAATATCCCAGCAAGCCCATCACCTGGGTGTGCCCCTACGCCGCCGGTGGCAACGCCGACTCACGCTCGCGACAAGTGGCCAAGGTCATGTCCACCCTGCTGGGGCAACCCATCATCGTGGACAACAAGGCGGGCGCTGGAGGCAATATCGGGACCGAGATCATCGCGCGCGCCAAGCCAGATGGCTACACCATCGGCATGGGCAATTTCGCGCCGCTGGCGGTCAACCACGCGTTGTTCAAGAAGTTGAACTTCGATCCCTTCACCGATATCGTGCCCATTACCCTGATCGAGCGCGGACCGCTGGTTCTGATGGTTCGCGACGACTCCCCCTACAAGACCGTCAAAGACATCGTGGTAGCCGCCAAAGCGGCGCCGGGCAAGCTGAGCTTTGCTTCGGGGGGTATTGGCGGCACCCACCACCTGAGTGGCGCCTTGTTTGAACATTCCGCAGGCATCGACATGATTCACGCACCGTACAAAAGCGGTGCGGCCGGAGCCACTGACCTGATGAGCGGGCAGGTTCACATGATGTTCGAGCAAATGTATAGCGCCATGCCAGCGATCAAGGGCGGACGTCTGCGCGCGCTGGCCATCACCAGCAGGACCCGTTCCCCACTGTTGCCAGAGTTGCCCACCATGGCCGAGCAGGGCTACCCTGCTGTGGAAGTGTTGAACTGGCAAGGCCTTGTGGGGCCCAAGGGCTTGCCTGCCGATATCGTGCGTCAACTCAATGCGGCGTGCAACAAGGCACTGCAGGATGCTGATGTGCGCGAGAAGATCACCAGCCAGGGCAACGAGGTGGCCGGCGGCTCGCCCGAGCAATTCGCTGCACTCATCAAGGCCGAGGCACCACGCTGGGCCAAGGTGGTGCGCGATGCGAAGATTGAACCGGAATAACGCCTGAGCCGCGATGACGTTCAGTGGACCAGCACGGGTTGCTGAGCCAGACCGCTGTATTGCTCCAGCGTGGCTTCCACCTCTTCCCGGGTCGGGCTGTTGCGCTGCCAGGCTTGCAGGTGCTGCTGAAAGAGTTCGGCCCAGGAGCCATCCAGGTACACCTCTTTGCCGGAGCGTTTGTCGACAATTTCAAAACCGTGCCTGGGCATGGCGGGAATCTGGTGTTGTGCATCCCCGCTTGTGGCGTCGGACCGGGGGAGTTCGGACGCTTGCAGGTGCACGACCACAAAGGATTCGGAATCGTAGAGTGTGTTCATAGTGGGGCACATGGGGCGGTGGTTCGACTCTTCAAGCCCGGGTTTTGTCGCATCAACCCGTGGGTTCCAGGCGGCGCAACACCTGGTCGGCCACATCGCCATTGGGATGGGTCACGCGCAGACGAACGGGCAGATACCCCAGGGACGGGGCAAACCACAGGTCCACCTGCTGGTCGTAGGGCTGTCGGGGTAGCCTGGTCAGCCGCACCGCCGGGGTCGGGCCCAAGGGCAGTTGCAGGGTCTCCGCCGGATCCACCCGAAAAGTCCATGGCTCGGCTTCACGCGCCGACACGATCTGCAGGGTGATCTGCGTGCCCGTGGGGTAGCGTTGCGGGGCACCCGCCAACAGGGACGCCAATTGCAAGAAGAGGCTCAGTCGGTCCTGAGCCCCGGGCTCCAGCGGCGCGGAGGGCGTGTTAGCACTGAAACTGATGAGCCCTTTGTCGCGCTCAAAATGTGCTGCCTGTTCGCTGCGCACCTTGTCGCCAAACCGGGTGGGGAGCAGACCCCCCCCGCCGATTTGCCCCTGGCTGGTCTGTACCCGGGAGCCCAGCAACGGCATCCCGATTTCAAAGCGGGACTGGTATTGGCGACCGTCCTGTTGCCAGGACAGCTCTCCGCGGACGGTGTAACCAAAGCCTTTGATCTTGCCCAGGACGTCAAATTGCAAACGCGCAGAGCTGGGCGGCTTCACCGGCGCCTGGATGAGGCTTTCATTTGTATTGGAGCGTAGTAAAGACTCGCTTTCGGCCGTGGCTTGCGCCAGAATCCAGGTCGCTGATTCCGCGTCAACTGCCCCCGCACCGACCCGTTCAGGAGCAAGCACCGTCACGTCCGACATCGGGGCCTTGTCGGGTGCAGGCACCGCCTCCTTGGAGACTGTCGGCGTGACAGGGGCCCACTGGGCCACGCGCACACGCAACGGACCAGACGGTGATGGGGCGTGATCTTGAGCGCGCGACGCAAGAGGGGGGAGCTGGCTCGAGTCGTCGCTCGATGTCCGGGGAGGAGATGTGGGACCCAGGGCTGCAAGACCGCCCGGACTGCTGACGGCGGGCAGCGGCGAGCCGAGCCACGCCAGGTGCAGACCTATCACGCACACGCTGGTCAGCACCAGATGACGGCGTGGTGGTGAAGCGCGTGTCAGTTGTGGCATGGACATGGGGTGATGAATGCTCAACGGGGCGAGAGGCCAATGGTTGACGCAAGTGTCCCACGAAGCCGCTTTGTAGAATGACCAGTATCTTCCCGCCCCGTGCTGGCCGACATTGATGCGGCATCGCAATCAGGGGGCGAACCCAATCGAAAGACTGTGCGATGAAACTTGCCACCTACAAGGATGGTTCCCGTGACGGCCAGCTGGTTGTTGTCTCCCGCGACCTCACCACGGCACATTACGCCAGTGGCATTGCCCATCGCCTGCAACAGGTGCTGGATGACTGGAATTTTCTTTCGCCCCAGTTGCAGGATCTCTACGAAACTCTCAACCACGGCAAGGCGCGGCATGCGTTCCCGTTCGAGCCTCAGCGCTGCATGGCACCCCTGCCGCGTGCGTACCAGTGGGCGGACGGCTCGGCGTACATCAACCACGTGGAATTGGTGCGTGCGGCCAGTGCCACACAGGTGCCCGACAGCTACTACACCGAACCCCTGATGTACCAGGGTGGTAGCGACGATTTCATCGGACCTACCGACCCCATTGTGTGTCGCAGCGAGGACTGGGGCATCGACTTCGAGGCCGAGATGGCTGTGATCACGGGCGATGTGCCCATGGCAGCCACACCCGAGCAGGCGTTGGACGGTATCCGACTGGTGATGCTCGCCAATGATGTGTCCCTGCGCAACCTGGTCTCCGATGAGTTGGCCAAGTACTTTGGCTTTTTGCAGAGCAAACCGGCCACGGCGTTCAGTCCGGTGGCGGTCACCCTGGACGAATTGGGCTCGGCCTGGGACCACGGCCGCGTACACCTTACCCTGCAAACCACCTGGAACGGACGCAAGGTGGGCCTGTGCGACGCGGGTACAGACATGACCTTTCACTTTGGCCAATTGATTTCGCATCTGTGCAAGACGCGTCATGTGCGCGCAGGCAGCATCATCGGAAGCGGCACGGTCAGCAACCGAGGTGTCGAGATCCAGGGCCGCAAAGAATGGCCCAAGGGCTACAGCTGTATTGCTGAAAAACGCGCCATCGAAACGCTGCTCGATGGCGCGCCCTCCACCGGCTACATGCGTTATGGAGACACCGTGCGCATTGAGATGAAGGGGCTGGATGGTCAGAGTGTTTTCGGTGCCATCGAGCAGGCAGTGACGTCACTCGCCTGAGACCGTCACCCGGGCTCAGTGCGGGTGAAGTTGCTCAAGGTGTGTTTGACACGACACACAGCGATCCGCTTCAGGGCTGGCTTGCAGCCGAGCCAGGTCCATCGGCTCCCCACAGCCCTTGCATTGCCCGTAGGTGCCTTCGCGAATTCGCACAAGAGCGGCTTGTACGGCATTGAGCTCAGCACTTTCGCGCTCGTCCATGGCAAACGCCAGGTCACGTTCGGTGATGTTCTGGGCATGATCGTCCTCGCTGTGCTCCAATTGTTCGGCCGCAGCTTCCACGCGGCCGAGCGCGCCACCGCGTTGTTGCGCGATGCGCTCCATCAAGTCATGGCGCGTGTCGAGCAGGCGTTGGCGCAGGGCGTTGAGATCGGCGGGTTTCATGGGGACTCCAGGGTTCACTGACGTCCATCATCTCGGGTCTGCGCCCGGTCGTCTTTGACAACCATCAAGTCGGGGTCGCCCTGGTCGCTAATCCAACGCTGCCAGCGCCATGCGTGCGGGCGGCGGACCCTGGCATGGAGATCAAGAGCGTGCTCAGTGTTTGTGCGTGGACATCGTGTTCATGGCACGCACGGGCACTTGCAACACCTGCTGCGACTTCTGCCCCTTGGCGTCCTCAAAGGTCAGGGTCAACGGTATGTTCGATTTGTCGGCCAGAGGATTTTTCAAGTCCATGAGCATGACGTGGTAGCCGCCGGGTTTGAGTTCGACCGTCTTGCCAGCGGGCAAATCCAGCGCGGCAAGAGCCGACATGCGCATCACGTCCTTGTCCATCTTCATTTCATGAATTTCGGTGATGCCCGCCACGGGGGTGCTGGCAGCGACGAGTTTGCTGGGTTGCTTGGCGGTGATTTTCATGAAGGCACCAGTAGCTTTCTGGCCGGGCACTGTGGCACGGGCCCAGGACTCAGCAACCGTCACCTCTTGCGCCAGCGCGGAGGTGGCGAGGACGAGGGAGGCCAGGGTGACAGACAAAGGATGCAAGTTCATATGAATTCTCCTGAAGCGTGAGAGAGAAGAGGGGTGGTCGGTTACAGGTGTTGGCGAACGAATGACGGCGATATTCCATCTCAGTGGCCGTGATGCTGAGCATCATGGCCAGGGGCGTCATGCTGCGGAGGGTGGGGTCAGTATGAGGAAGTCAACCCTGTGGTGTCGACTTCTCAGGCAGTCTTGCCATGACCGCCGGCGGACTTACAGGAACGAGGAGGGTGGCCCGCGCGAGGGCAGGGGCGGTGCAGTGACCGTTGCCAGGTGTGCCGCTGCGACAGGGTGCAGGGCGTGCGCCAGGGTGGAGGGGGCCAGGAGTTGGCCAGAGCGTTGGGCCGAGGGTGGCGCCGACACCGAGGCGCACAAGGGGCAGTCCATCGGCTTGGCCAGCAAAATGTCGCCATCACCTTCGCGGGTGTCCACCATTTTCATGCCGCCATCACTGGAGCAGACCATTTGCAGGGTGCCCGGATGGATGAGGGAGGCGGCCATGGACGACCCCACAAACAGCGCAAACCACACCAGCACCAGGCTGGCGATGAAGTTGGAGTTGCGCAGGGCTTGCATGGGGACGGATTATGACACTGGCCACCCACCGGGCGCTGCACGCTGGGCGCCGCATCGCTCGGTTCCTGGGGCTGTCGGCCAGGACCCCATGTCACAATACAGCCCTTACCACTTGGAACGGGTCCGTCCGGCCCTCAAGACCATGCACACCGAGTTGTCGCTTGCCGGGTCTCGTGAATTCACGCTGACCGATTTCGATTTCGAACTCCCCCCTGAATTGATTGCGCAGCATCCGACCAGCGAGCGCAGCGCATCGCGTTTGCTCGATGGCCGAGGAGATACACCCGTGGACCGTGTGTTTCGCGAGTTGCCCGATCTCTTGCAACCTGGCGATCTGATGGTCTTCAACGACACCGAGGTGATGAAGGCGCGCCTGTTTGGCGAGAAATCCACGGGCGGTAAGGTCGAGTTGCTGGTTGAACGGGTGTTGCCGCCTGACCCGCTGGGTCAGGAACCCCCGCATCAGGTGGTGGCCCACATGAAGGTCAGCAAGAAGCCCTTGCCGGGTGCTCAGTTACGCATGGACGGGGGCTATACCGCCACCTTGCTGGGACGCTGGCCTGATGAGCACGGTGCCTTGTTTCGCTTTGCGCTGAGCGATGAGCCCCATGCCCTGATGCAAGCGTACGGCCATGTCCCGTTGCCCCCCTATATCGAGCACACCGACACCGAGCAGGATGTCCAGCGCTACCAGACCGTGTTTGCGCGCGAACCGGGCGCGGCCGCAGCGCCCACGGCGGCCTTGCATTTTGATGAGTCGGTGCTGACGGCCATGCAGGCCCGCGGTGTTGTACGCGCAAACGTGACTCTGCATGTGGGTGCCGGCACGTTTCAGCCCGTCAAGGTCGAGGATCTGCGCCAGCACCGTATGCACAGCGAGTGGTACCGTGTGCCTCCCGAAACCGTACAGGCCATTGAAGCGTGCCGACAGCGGGGGGGACGCGTGCTAGCCGTGGGAACCACCACGGTGCGCACGCTCGAATCCTGGGCGGCCAGTGGCAAGACCTCTGGCGACACGCAAATCTTCATCACCCCGGGTTTTCAGTTTCAGGTGGTGGATGTGCTGCTCACCAACTTTCACCTGCCCAAGTCCACCTTGCTGATGCTGGTGAGCGCCTTCGCTGGCTACGACACCATGCGTGCGTTGTACCGGCATGCCATCGATCGGCGCTACCGTTTTTTCAGCTATGGCGACGCCATGCTGCTCCAGAGGAAGATCCATGCTTGAGTTTGAACTGCTTCGCACCGAAGGGCTGGCCCGCCGGGGCCGCCTGACTTTGCACCACGGCGTGGTGCAAACGCCCATCTTCATGCCGGTGGGCACCTATGGCACCGTCAAGGGCGTGATGCCACGCAGCCTGGAGGAGATGGGCGCGCAGATCATCTTGGGTAACACGTTTCATTTGTGGATGCGCCCGGGCCTGGACATCATGCAGAGTTTTGGTGGCCTGCATGGGTTTGAGCGCTGGGACAAGCCCATCCTCACCGACAGCGGGGGCTTCCAGGTCTGGTCGTTGGGCGACATGCGCAAGATCAGTGAGGAAGGTGTGCGCTTTGCGTCGCCGGTGAATGGCGACAAGTTGTTTCTCACGCCCGAGATCAGCATGCAGATTCAAACCATCCTCAACAGCGATATCGTGATGCAGTTCGACGAGTGCACGCCCTACGAGGTGGGCGGCACCCTCACCACCGAAGCGCAGGCGCGCAGTTCAATGGAGTTGAGTTTGCGCTGGGCCCGACGCTGCCTGCAGGAGTTCCGACGTCTGCAGAACCCCAACGCACTCTTTGGCATCGTGCAAGGTGGCATGTTCGAGTCCTTGCGCGAGGCCTCGCTGCAGTCCCTGGTTGAACTGGACTTTCCAGGCTATGCCGTGGGTGGTGTGAGCGTGGGCGAACCCAAGGAGGACATGTTGCGCATCATGGCGCACACGCCGCATCGACTGCCAGCGCACAAGCCACGCTATCTGATGGGGGTGGGCACACCGGAAGACCTGGTGCAAGGCGTCGCCAGCGGGGTGGACATGTTCGACTGCGTCATGCCCACCCGCAATGCGCGCAACGGTCATCTGTTCACGCGATTTGGCGACCTGAAAATCCGCAACGCTCGGCACAAAACAGACCATGCGCCGTTGGACGAGACCTGCGCCTGTTACACCTGCCGCGGGCATGTGCGGTCCGACGGCACGGTGAGTGGTGGATTCAGTCGTGCCTACCTGCACCACCTAGATCGCTGCGGTGAAATGCTGGGCCCCATGCTGGCCACGGTGCACAACCTGCACTACTACCTGAATCTCATGCAGGAAATTCGAGATGCCCTGGATGCTGGAAACTTTGCTGCGTTTGCGCAGCGTTTCCGTGCCGACCGCGCCCGCGGCGTGTGATCAGTGACTCATCGCCAGTCACCTGTTGCCGCGGCCTGCCTGTCTGAGCGTTTCAGCGGTTGAGTGCCTGTGTGCGTAGGGGGCCGAATGCAGGGTAGACGAGGGATCAACCTTTCTTCGCACCTTCAGGCAAGGTGATCCCCGGGAAGATCTTGATCACCGCACTGTCGTCCTCGCGGGCATGCCCCGCGGTCGAGGCCTGCATGAACATCTGGTGTGCGGTGCTAGACAGCGGCAGGGGGAACTTGCTGGCGCGCGCCGTATCGAGCACCAGCCCGAGGTCTTTCACGAAGATGTCCACGGCAGACAGCGGGGTGTAGTCGCCAGCCAGCACATGGGCCATGCGGTTTTCAAACATCCAGCTGTTGCCGGCACTGTGGGTGATGACCTCGTACAAGTCGTTCGGGTTCACGCCCTCGCGCAGGCCCAGCGCCATGGCCTCGGCGGCCGCAGCAATGTGTACGCCGGCCAGCAACTGGTTGATGATCTTGACCTTGCTGCCGGCACCAGCGCGGTCGCCCAGTCGATACACCTTGGCAGCCATGGCGTGAAGCAAGTGATCCGTGTGGGCATAAGCATCGGGCTTGGCGGCGGTCATCATCGTCATCTCGCCGCTGGCCGCGCGCGCGGCGCCCCCCGAAATGGGCGCGTCGACGTAATGCAGCCCCATCGCGTTGAGCTCGGTCTCAAGCCGAATCGAGAACTGGGGGTCCACAGTCGAGCACATCACAAAGGTACTGCCGCGTTTCATGTGCGCGGCGCAACCCGTGCCGTCACGACCCGGGCCAAACAGCACCTCCTCGGTTTGCGCCGCATTGACCACCACCGAAACGATCACATCACTGGCCGCCGCCAGTTCGGCCAGCGTGGCGCATGCATGACCCCCTTGTTCGGCAAATGCGGCCGCAACGCCTGGACGGATATCAAAGACATGCACATCGTGTCCTGCCCGACGCAACGAGCCTGCCATGCCCGAACCCATGGCACCCAGACCAATCAAGCCCACTGCAGATGTCATCATTCTGTTTCCGGTTCTGTGGTGAAGACGGTCAGCACGCCGGTGTACCCGTACACATGCTGGTGGGCGATTTCACCGCCCGCAAAAAAACCAACCAACGGCACATCGCCCAAGGCGCGTCGTACCAATTGCAATTCTGCACTGGGCGCGCCAAAGTGTGGCCCCCCCCGACCAGCGCAGCTCACATAAATGGCGCCGGCAATCCGCCG